>LNFM01000365.1_pt1 | contig 114507 bp, 107 predicted proteins | sample 596031 | NCBI WGS metagenome assembly LNFM01 (sample SAMN04254537, study PRJNA301005) | activated carbon metagenome | isolation source: dual media filters at the Ann Arbor, Michigan drinking water treatment plant | place: USA: Ann Arbor | reverse complement strand
TCTCCCTCCGGGAGAGGGACCGAGGGTGAGGGAAAACGCCGCTCGCCTGTGTCGCCGCTCTCCCTCACCCCAACCCCTCTCCCGGGGGGAGAGGGGCTCTGAGAAGCGGGCCCCTGTGGACCAGCGACAGCGGCGAGCATGGGGGTCGTTTCATCTTTGGGATCCGAAGGCGAGCCGGCATTCTGGGCTGTCGGGACCGGGCGCTGCAACCGGTCGAGCCGGCCCGGGGTCACCCCGGAGGCGAGCGCCCACCCACCGAATCGGCCATGAAAGGCCCCCGCTATTCCCCTAATTATTCAGGGTTTTCGAACGGCGGAGTGGACAGCCCCCCGGGCTATTGGGTTCAATAACGCCTTTGCGATGACGCCAAGGCAGCGCGCCCGAGCAGCGCGACTGCCGCAGTTCTATAAGAATTCGAGGGGATCCGGGCCATGGACGATCAAACCGCCGTATTCGAGAAGCGCTATAACAATCGCGCGGCGGTGACCGATTTCGCGCAGTATTTCGATCGGTGGGGCCGCCTGTCCAAGATCGCCCGCGACGAACTCGACTGCGACCTCGACGTCGCCTACGGCGACCACCCGATGGAGAAGGTGGACATCTTCCGGGCCGAAGGGCGCTCGCGGGCGCTGCTCATGTTCATCCATGGCGGCTACTGGCGGTCGCTGGACAAGCGCGATCATTCGTTCATCGCCAACGAGTTCGTGAAGCTGGGCGTCACGGTCGCCATGCCCAATTACGCCCTCTGCCCTTCGGTCAAGCTGGAAGAGATCGTCCGGCAGATGCTGAAGGCCACCGCCTGGTCGTACCGCACCGCCAGCCGGTACGGCGCTTCGGGCAACTCCCTGTATGTCGCCGGCCATTCGGCGGGCGGGCACCTGACGGCCATGATGCTGGCCGCCCAGTGGCCACGCTACGGCACGGACCTGCCCGACCAGATCGTCCAGGGCGGTCTGTCGGTGAGCGGCATCTACGACCTCACCGAGATCATGCGGGTGCCTTCGGTCAACGCCGATACGCGCCTCGACGAGGCCGCGGCGCTCAAGGCGAGCCCGGCGTTCATGCCGCCGGCCACTTCGTCGCCGCTGTACCTGACGGTCGGGGGCAAGGAGATCGACGGCTTCCATTACCAGCACCAGCTGCTGAAATCGCGCTGGGGCTCGGTCATCGCCGAGGACGTGCCCTGTCCCGAAGACAATCATTTCAGCATCCTGGAGACCTTCGGTGACGGCAAGTCGGACCTCTTCAGGGCCGCGTGCCGGATGATGAAGCTCGGCTGAGCCCGCGCTGCTGCAGTGTTTCCGAAGCCCCGCCCGTGCGGGGCTTCGTCGTTTCCGGTGCTTGCGTTCAGGCGTTCCACTGTGTATTAATACAGTATGTCGCTCAGAACCCACGATGGCAGTGCCGCCCGCCTCGCCAAAGGCCGGGGGGCCGCACTCAATCCGGAGGGCCGTTTCGAATCGGTCCGGCGCGAGGTGGTGGACGACGGCTGGTTGCCTCAGGAGCCGGAGGCAGAGCTGCCGCGGCTCGATACCCAGGTGACGGAGGAGCGCGCGCGCTCCATCCTGACCCGCAACGAATCGCCCGACCTGCCGTTCACGACCTCGATCAATCCCTATCGGGGTTGCGAACACGGGTGCATCTACTGTTATGCCCGGCCGAGCCACGCCTACCTCGACCTGTCGCCCGGCCTCGATTTCGAGACGCGCCTGTTCGCCAAGGTGAACGCGGCGGAGCTGTTGCGCCAGGAACTCGCGAAGCCCGGGTACCGCTGCGAGTCGATCTCGATCGGCGCCAACACCGATCCGTATCAACCGGTGGAGCGCGACTACCGCATCACCCGTTCCGTCATCGAGGTGCTGGCGGCCTGCGATCACCCGTTCGCGATCATCACCAAGAATGCACTGGTGCTGCGCGATCTCGACCTGCTGGTGCCCATGGCGCGGAAGAAGCTCGTGAAGGTGTTCGTGAGCGTGACCACCCTCGACCATGGCATCGCCCGCCGCCTGGAGCCGAGGGCGAGCAGCCCGACGCGGCGCATCGAGGCGATCCGCGCCCTGGCCGATGCCGGCGTGCCGACCGGCGTGATGGTGGCACCCATCATTCCGTTCCTAACCGATGATGGCCTCGAGCGCATTCTCGAAACCGCAGCCGAGGCGGGGGCCCGCCATGCGGGGTATGTGCTGCTGCGCCTGCCCTACGAGATCAAGGAGCTGTTCAAGGATTGGCTGCAGAACCACTATCCGCTCAAGGCCGAGCACGTGATGAGCCGCGTGCGGCAGATGCGCGCCGGCCGCGAGAACGATCCGGAGTTCGGATCGCGCTTGCGCGGTCAAGGCCTGCTCGCCGAATTGCTTGCCCAGCGGTTCGAGAAAGCGTGCAAGCGTCTCGATCTGAACGGCGAGCGCATGGGGCTCGACACCTCGCAGTTCCGGGCGCAGAAACTCGCGGGGCAGATGGCGCTGTTCTGAGCGGGCCCGCGGGAGTGCCTCCCGGCCGGTGCGTGCGTAGAATCCTCGCATGCTGCGCCTTTACTCCGCCGCCACGTTACCCGACGCTCATCTGCTGCGACAGTTGCTCGCGCATGCCGGCATCGAGGCCCACGTATTCAACGAGAACGCGCAAAGCGGCATGGGCGAGATTCCGTTCACGCACGCCTGGCCCGAAGTCTGGATCGAGCGGGCCGCCGACATGGTGCGGGCGCGTGAGATCGTGGGGTCGTTCGAGCATCCCGTGGCGGTCGGGGCCGATGTCTTCTGTGCTGCCTGCCGGGAACGCAATCCCGGCAACTTCGAGCTGTGCTGGAACTGTGGCGCACCCCTCTGAAGCCGTTCTGCAGTCGAGGCGCCGCCGCGAACTGCTGCGCGGCACTGTTGCTCTATGCACGACCGGATTCGGAATTGGGCGTACCTTCGCAGCGGAGGATGCACGCGTGAACCTCTACGTCGGTGAAGTGCTCGGCCGCTACGGATTTCTCGACGGCCATCCGCTCGGCATGGATCGCCAGGGCGCATTCTTCCGCGAGACTCAGGCGCGCGGCCTGGACAAGCGTGCGAAGGTCGGTGCCCCGACCCAGCCGGCAGCGCGCGACGCGATCGAACGTTTCCACACGCGCGCCTTCGTCGACAAGGTGGCGAATGCCGAACGCGACGGGTTGAAGCTGCTCGACAGCGGCGACACGCCCGTTTTCCCCGCCGTGTACGCCACCAGCGCTACCGTCGTGGCTGCAGCCCTGGATGGCCTCGACACCATCATGCGCGGCGATGCGCTTCGCACCTTCCAGCCGATCGGCGGCCTGCATCACGCGGGGCGCAACCATGCTGCGGGCTTCTGCGTCTTCAACGATCTGGGCGTGGTCATCGAGACGCTGCGGCGCACCTATGGCGTGCGGCGCGTGGCCTACATCGACATCGACGTGCATCACGGCGACGGGGTCTTCTACGCTTTCGAGGACGACCCCGACCTGATCTTCGCCGACATCCACCAGGACGGGCGGTCGCTGTATCCGGGCACCGGGCACGCGCATGAGACAGGCAAGGGCGCAGCGGCGGGAACGAAGCTCAACCTGCCGCTGCCCGCCGGTGCGGGGGATCTGGAGTTCTTCACGGCCTGGCGCCGGGTGGAGGCGCATTTCGAGCAGCATCCGGCGGAGTTCTATGTCTTCCAGTGCGGGGCCGACGGACTCAAGGGCGACCCGCTCGCGAGCCTGGAGTACTCGCCGGCCGTGCATGCTCACGCGGCGCGCAGCCTGCGGCGGCTCGCGGACGCCCAGGCGCACGGCCGCCTGATGGCCTTCGGCGGTGGCGGTTACAGCCGACCCAACCTGGCGGCGGCCTGGAACAACGTGGTCGCCGAACTACTCGTACGTTGACATGACGTCCGCCCGACGGGCCTGTGGCCCTTCCCCCTGGGGGCAGCCCGCGCCAGGCCGATCCGGCAAGCGAAGCCGCACCAACTTAGGGCGGTAGCACCGCGGTCTGCACCGGGGCTTGGCGTGACCGGGTCACGATCGCGCGTGTCCAGACTCAACTCGTTGATGTGCAACGCGATGACCATTGGCACATCGGTTGCTGACACACCGTGCAAGCGTTTGGTTGTCCAGTGGCGATTCGATCGGGGGCGAAGCGCAAGAACAACACTTTTCGAGGAGGCGTGGCCGACGGTCGGCCGCACTGCGCACACGATGTCCTTCACCCAGTACCTCAAGACCATCGTCGCAGGCGGCGATCAGCATCCGGGACTCACCGAAGCCGAGGCGCACGATCTGTTCTCGGCGATGCTGGACGGCGGGGTTCCCGACGTGGAACTCGGCGCGATCTTCGCGGCCCTGTCGATGCGCCAGGCATCCGCGGAAGAGTTGATCGGTTTCCAGCGCGCCTGCGCCGAGCGCGTCTATGCGCTCGACATCGCGGCGGAGCGACTGCGCCCCGTGGTGATTCCGGCCTACGGGGGGGCGCGCGAAAGTCCGAACCTGCTGCCTTTGCTGGCGCTGCTGCTGCAACGGCTGGGCATTCCAGTCCTCGTGCATGGCACGCTGGAAGGTGGAGGACGCGTGGCGGCTGCGTACATCCTGCGCGAGCTCGGGATCATGCCTTCGGGGAATCTGCGTGCGGCTCGCACTGCCCTGTCGGAGGAAGGACTCGCCTTCGTTCCCACCGCGGTGTTGTGCCCCGGCCTCGCCGAGATGCTCGCGTTGAAGGGCCGCCTCGGCATCCGCTCCAGTCCGCACCTGGTGGCGAAGCTCATCGATCCGTTCGGAGGCGAAGCGGTGCAACTGGTCGGTGCTGCCACGGCCGATCGTCTCGAGGTGCTCGCCGAGGTCCTCGTATCGACCGGCGCGCATGCCTTGCTGCTGCGCAGTGCCGAAGGCGAGCCGGTGGCGAACGCGCTGCATCGGCCGCAGATCGACCGGATCTCCGACGGCACGCGCACCGCGTTGTTCGAGGAAGAGATGGGGCCGGGCAAGGCGGTGCATGGACTCCTGACGGCGGTGGATGCCCATGCGACAGCAGCATGGATCCGGCGCGCGCTGGCGGCGGAGACGCCACTGCCGCATCCGATCGTGAACCAGCTCGCGTGCTGCCTCTACGCGTGCGGCTACACCGATAACATGAATCAGGCGAAGGCCATCGCCGCGGTGGAGGCCGGCGGCCTTTCGACGGGGCGCGCCCCGCGTCGTGGTGGCCGCAGCATCGGGACGGAGCCGCGGCATGGCGAGGCCCGATGACACCGTGACGGCCACGGTCGCGTTGCGCTCGGTACCGGTGCCCGCACAGAGTTCGACCCGGCCGCTGCTGCTCGGGCCCATTCGACTCGGCAACGCGGTCGGTGCAGCGGGTCTGCAGGTGCGCGTGGGTCATGCATCGCGAGGTGCCGGCAAGGCGAACGAAGACTTCTACGGCATCGCCAATCCGGGCACGGCAGCGATCGCCGCGCGCGGGCTGGCCATTGCCGTGGCGGACGGCGTGAGCGGCGACGCCGGTGCGCGCACTGCTGCCGAAGCGACGGTGCGCTCGCTGCTCGAGGACTACTACGACACTCCCGCGCACTGGAACATCGGCCGTGCGCTGGACCAGGTACTGCGTGCGATCAACGACTGGCTCGTGGGCGAGAACCTGCGCCGGCCAGACGGCGAGGGCATGGTGAGCACGGTGTCCTTGCTGCTGTTCAAGGATGCGCACTACTACGTAGCGCACGTCGGCGACACGCGTGTGTATCGCCGGCGCGCGGCGGTACTGCGACAGCTCACCACCGACCACACCTGGCCGCGGCGCGACATGCGTCACGTGCTGCGGCGAGCGGTCGGGCTCGACACGCATCTGGTCGCCCAGTTCGGCGAAGGCGAACTTCAGGTCGACGACCGGTTCCTGATCGTTTCCGACGGGGTCTGGGAGGTGCTCGGCGAGCGCGCGCTGCACGATGCGCTCGACCGCGGTGTCGATCCCCAGGCCGGGGCGGACCAGCTCGCGAAGAGCTCCATCGATCGTCAGCTCCAGTACATGGGGCGCAACGACGCGACTGCCGTGATCGTGCACGTGGAGTCCGCCGAGTAGATTGGGGCGATGTCGGCCGCCGTCGGGCGTGAGGTCGATGCGCTACAATCCGCGCCTGCCTGCACATCCCGCCTGGAGACCTCCCGATGGAACATACCCTGCCTCCGCTGCCGTACGCGATGGACGCGCTTGCCCCCAGCATCTCCAAGGAAACCTTCGAGTTCCACTACGGCAAGCATCACCAGACCTACGTCACCAATCTCAACAACCTCATCAAGGGTACCGAGTTCGAGAACCTCGGCCTCGAGGACATCGTGAAGAAGTCCTCGGGCGGCGTGTTCAACAACTCCGCGCAGGTCTGGAACCACACGTTCTTCTGGAACAGCATGAAGCCCGGCGGCGGCGGCAAGCCCGCGGGCGCGCTCGCGGCGGCGATCGACAAGAAGTGGGGCTCGTTCGATGCCTTCAAGGAAGCATTCTCGAAGAGCGCGGTGGGCAACTTCGGTTCCGGCTGGACCTGGCTCGTGAAGAAGGCCGACGGCTCGGTCGACATCGTCAACACGTCCAACGCCGCTACGCCGCTCACCACCGCCGACAAGGCGCTCGTCACCATCGACGTGTGGGAGCACGCGTACTACATCGACTACCGCAATGCGCGCGCGAAGTTCGTGGAGACGTTCCTGAACGCGCTGGTCAACTGGGACTTCGCGGCGAAGAATTTCGCCTGATCCCGCTCTGCGCCGCACCGTAGGGCTGCCTCGTGGCAGCCCTTTTCATTGGTATCCGCTGTTCCGGCGCTACTTCGGAATCGACTTGAGGCCCTCGAGGCGATCGCCCGGCCGGATGCCGCGCTTCGCGAACCAGCCGCGGTTCATCTCGAGCGAATAGGAGGCTTCGGCCGCGGCGCCGTGCGCATCGAGCGTCTGCGGTTCCATGTCCTCGATGTTGATGATGCGCCCGTCACCGTCGAGGAACGCCACGGACAGCGGAATCAGGGTGTTCTTCATCCACATGGCGTGCAATCCAGGCTGTTCGTAGACGAACAGCATCCCCTGGTTCTCGCCCATGGAGCGGCGGTGCATGAGGCCGGTGCGGCGTGTCTCTTCCGTGTTCGCGAGCTCGACCCGCAGGGAATGACCCTTGATGCGCAAGGGGAAGGTGAGCAGGGGGTCGGCTACCGCCGGGCCGGGTGCCAACAGCAGGGCGGCGGCGAGCCCCAAGCCGATTAAAGCCCTGCGGGGCGGCGACGTTAACGGTGGATTGGAATCCTGGCGCTTCAAGCTCAAGTTCATGGTCCCGTGGTTTTCCTCGATGCGCCGGCCGGGTCACGGCGGGCCGGCGGTGCCGGCCTGGATGCGGGCGCCCACCCCCTGGATCGTCCTCGCCCTCGGTCTGGCGGTGACCATCGGCTGGTGGGGGGTCGAAACCGACCGGCAACGGGAGCATAACCGGGAGCGCCTCGCACGGCAGGCGGACGCGGCGCGCCGCAGCCTGGACGCGGCGCTGGCGGCCTACGAGCAGACGCTGCGCGCGGCGACCGCCTGGATGGCGACGCGCGAGGGCGCTTCACCGCAGGAATGGCGCGATTTCGTCGGCGAACTGGACGCTTTCGGGGCACTGCCCGGGTTGGTGTCCCTCGAATTCCTGCCCCAGGTGCCGGCCGCCGCCGTGCCGGTCCACAAGCACCGCATGCGGCTCGCCGGGGTGGCGGACTACACCGTCTGGCCGCGGTCGGGCGCCCGGGTCACCTACCCCGCGGCGCTGGTCGCGGTACCGCCCGGCCACGCGCAACCCATGCTCGGCTTCGACCGGTTCGCGGAGGCGGTACGCCGGGAAGCGATGATGCGCGCGCTCTGGACCGGCCGGCCGGCCTATTCGTCGCGGGTGCAACTCGTGACCGACCCTGATCCGGTCAGCGGCGCCGGCGTGGTCGTGTTCCAGCCGGTGATGCCGCCCGGACTGCACGACGCCGGCCCGGCGTTGCGCGAAGTGCGCCATCGGGGCTTCGTCGCGGCGGTCGTGAGTCTCGACGCGCTCGCGCGCGAAGTCCTCGGACCGTTCGCCGACGTGCGCGTCGAACTCGTCGAGGGCAGCAACGTGGACTCGTTGCCCGCGATCGCATCCACCGGGCGCGGTGCTCGGGCCGGCCTGAACCTGCTGGCAACGCGTCTGGTCGTGCGCGGGGAAACGACCTGGGGCCTGCGGGTCACTCCCGGTGCCCATTTCGACACCGGTCGCGCGATGAGCGGGCCGCGCATACTCGCCCTGGGCTCGGCCGCGTCGTTGATACTCTTCCTCGTGGCCGGCGCGGCGATCCGCAGCCGCGATCGCGCCGGCGCGATGCACGCCCTGACCGGCGCGACGGCGACCGACGCAGGCGACTATCTCGGGATCGTTCTCGATGCCATTCCCGCACCGCTCGCTGCCAAGGATCCGCAGCACCGCTTCCGCTACGTAAATGCTGCCTACAGCGAGTGGATCGGCATGGGCCGCGAGAAGATCATCGGCCGTACCGACCAGGAGCTCTTCCCCGGGCAGGACGTAAGTCGCTACATTGCTTCCGACGACCGCGTGCTCGCGACTGGTGTCGCGGAGCAGTACGAAGGTTCATACCTGATTCGCGGTCGGCCGCGCCACATGACGGTGAGCAAGTGCCGTCTGGTCGCGCAGAACGGTGAGTCGCTGGTGTTGCTCAACATGCTGGACACGGGCGAGGCGCGCGGTTTGCGCGAGGAACTTCAGCGCCAGCGCGACTTCCTCGAGACCGTGCTCGACGCGATCCCGTTCCTCATATTCGTGAAGGACCGGGACCATCGCTGGGTCGTCTTCAACAAGGCGGCGCTCGCCGAGCATGGCTGGACGCGCGAGCACGTGATCGGGCACTCCGATTTCGATCGTCACCCGCCCGAAGTGGCGGCCGCGTACGCCGCCCAGGATACAGCCGCATTTGCGTCCGACGAGACCCAGACGAACGAGGAGAGCTTCCGCTTCCCGGACGGACGCGAGGGCTGGTATCTCAAGTCGAAGAAGGCGGTGACGCTGCCCAACGGCGAACGGTTCATCATCGGCGCCAAGGTGGACATCACGGAGCGCAAGCGCGCCGAGTTCGAGGCCGAGGAGAACCGGCGCTTCCTCGAGGCGATACTCGATGCCTCGCCCATGCCGCTGGTCGTGAAGGACGAGGACCATCGCTTCGTCATGGCGAACCATGCCGTGCTCGCCTTCCACGGCATCGAGGGGCAGGCCCTCATCGGCAAGACCGACCGTGACATCTTCGGGGCCGAGCAGGCCGAAATCAACTGGGAGCAGGACGAACGCCTGTTCGCGAGCGGCGGCAGCTTCACCGCCGAGGAGCGTTTCGTCACCGCCGCAGGCGAAGCGCGCTGGGTGGTGAAGGTGAAGCGCGTCGTGGACATGCCGAGCGGCAAGCGCTATCTGCTCGCGAAGCTGCTCGACGTGACCGCGCTCAAGAACGCAGAGCAGGATGCATTGCGGGCCCGGGCGTTCCTCGACGCGGTGCTCGACGCGGTGCCGGCCGGTGTGTACGCGAAGGATCGCGAGCATCGCTGGCTGTTCATCAACGAAGCCGGCCGCCGATTCATCGGGCGGCCCGACGCGACCTTCGTCGGCAAGACCGATGCCGAATTCCGTCCGCCGGACGAGGTCGCTCGGGTGTGGGCCGAGGACGATGAAGTCTTCGCAACCGGGCGCACGCTCGACGAGGAAGACACCTTCGCGGTCGACGGTGCGACGGTGCACGCGATCAAGCGCAAGCGCCTCGTGACGCTGCCGACCGGCGAGTCCTTCGTGGTGGGGGCGACGGTCGACATCACGGCGCGACGCGAAGCCGAAGAGCGGCTGCGCGAGATCGCCCGCCACGTACCGGGGATGATCTACCAGTACCGGGTACGCAGCGACGGATCCTCGCACTTTCCGTTCGCCAGTGACGGCGTGCGCGACATCTACGGGGTGACCCCCGAGCAGGTGATGGCAGATGCCGGTTGCGTCCTGCAATCCATCCATGCCGACGACATCGTCCCGACGGTGACCTCGATTCAGCGCTCGCGCGAAACGCTCGAACCGTGGCGACACGAGTACCGTGTGGTCCAGCCGGGCGGGCGCACCCTGTGGATCGAAGGTTACGCCACCCCGCGCCGCGAGCCGGACGGCTCGACCATCTGGAACGGCTACATCTCCGACGTCTCGGAACGCAAGCAGCGCGAGCTCGACATCGATGAGACGCGGGCACTGCTCGCCGCGGTGCTCGAATCGGTGCCGATGGGTGTGGCGCTGAAGGACGAGCATTTCCGCATGGTGATCGTCGGTCAGGGTTGTCTGGACATCTGGGGTCAGCCACCGGAGTATTTCCTCAACAGGACCGACTTCGATGTCTACCCGGCCAGCGAGGCTGCGCAGATACGGGCCGAAGACGAAGGGGTGCTCGCTTCAGCCGATGGCAAGGTCGATTCCGAGATGCAGATGACGCGGCCGGACGGACGCAAGATCTGGGTGATGAAACGCAAGCGGGCAGTGACCTTGCCCGGGGGCAAGCGCGGGATCGTGTCCGCGGTCTACGACGTGACGCCGCTGCGCGAAGCGGTATTGGAGGCAGAGCGAGCCCGACAGTTCCTCGACTCGGTGGTACGCGCCATGCCGGCCATGGTGTTTGCGAAGGATCGCGAGCATCGATGGGTGATGATGAACGAGGCAGGAGGTGCGTTCCTGGGCCGCCCGGAAACGGATTTCATCGGCCGTACCGACTTCGACTTCTTTCCGGAAGAGCAGGCTCGGGAATTCTGGGCCCAGGACGACCGCGTGCTCGAGCACGGTGAAGTCCTTTCGCTCGAGGAGGAGTACATCACGGCGGTCGGTGCGCGGCGCTGGGTCCTCAAGAACAAGCAGGCAGTCACGCTCCCGGGCGGCGAGAAACTGCTGCTCGGTTCGCTGTGGGACATCACCGCGCAGAAGCAGGCCGAACGCGCGTTGCTGGAGAGCAAGCAGTTTCTCGATGCGGTGGTCGATGCCATTCCGCAAGGCGTCTATGTCAAGGACGCGTCGCACCGGTGGCTCGTCGCCAACAAGGCGATGTCGCGCATACTCGGCTTCGAGCGGGACTTCGCCGTGGGCAAGACCAACTCGGAGATCTTCGGTCCCGAGAAAGCGCGCATGTTCGACCGCCAGGACGACCTCGCGCTGGACGGGGCGCGCCCGGTCATCTTCGAAGGCCCACCGGTCAACGCGAGCCTCGCGGACGCATGGCTGCTCAAGACCAAGGCGAGCGTTACGCTGCCGGATCGCAGCCGCTATGTGGTGTGCGTTTCGACCGACATGACCGACTGGAAGCGCGTGTCCCGCGAGGTCGAGCGCAGCCGGGAATTCCTGGACGCGATGATCAACACACTGCCCAATCCGACCTACGTCAAGGATCGCGCGCATCGTTGGGTGATGGTGAACGACGCCTTCTGTACCCTGTTCGGCGAGGCGCGCACGACGCTGCTCGGCAAGTCCGACTTCGACATGTTCCCGCGCGAGTTCGCCGAGGCCGCATGGGCCGAGGACGATCGCCTGTTCGCGTCCGGCGCTTCGGCGCGATCGGAGATCTACCTGCGCAAACTGGGCGACACCGACGGTCGCTGGCTCCTCAAGACCAAGGCCGCCGTGCGCCTCGCCGACGGTACCGAGTACGTGATCGGCAGCACGATCGACATCCACGAACGCAAACTCGCCGAACAGGAACTCATCACGACACAGGCACGCCTGCGGGTGTTGAACGAGCTGGCGGCCGCCATGGCCCGTGGCGCTGCGCTGTCCGAAGTGCTGCACCTCGCGGTGGATCTGCTGCGCGAGTGCTTTCCGGACAAGCGCATCGTGCATGCCGACGTGGATGCGAGCGGACACCTGGTCGTGAGCTATGCCGGTGTCGCGCCCTCGGGCCCGCCGCTGCCGGGATTCGAGGCGGACCTTGCAGTCCATCCCGAGCATCTTGCCGTGTTGCGCAACGGTTCCATCGCACCGGTCGATGACGTGAGCTCGCGCTCCGGCGCTCGCACGGCCGCAGTGGAGACGGGAGGAATCGGTGCCGTGCTGGACATCCCGATCCTGAAGGGCGGGCGGTTGGTGGGCGTGATCTCGCTGCTGGACGCGCACTCGCACAGCTGGACCGGCCACGAGATCGCGACCGCGCAGGAAATCGGCGAGTACCTGGCACTTGCCGCGCTCAACGCCGAAACCGAGAACGCCCGGCGCGTGGCGGAGAACGCGCTGCGTGAAAGCGAGTCGTTCCTGCAAGCCGCAGTCCTGGCGGCCGACGTGGGTCTGTGGTCGTGGGACGTCCGCACCAACGCGGTCCTGATCTCGCCCCAGAACAAGCGCCAGCTCGGCTACGCCGAGCACGAGATGCAAAGCTCGTGGGATGCCTGGCAGTCGCGTGTGCATCCGGACGATCTGCCCGGAGCAATGCGTCGCATCGAGCAATGTCTGGTATCGGCCTCCACCTTCGAGGCGGAATTCCGCATGCAGCACCGCGACGGCCACTGGATCTGGATCCTGTCGCGGGCCAACATTGAGCGCGACGCCGGCGGGCACGCGCTGCGGATGCTGGGCGGGCACGTCGATATCACCGTCCTCAAGAATGCGCAGGAGGCCCTGCAGGTGCATCGCGACGAACTCGAGCGGCTGGTCCTCGAGCGGACCGCCGAGCTGCTCGCCGCGAAGAACGCCGCGGAAGCGGCAAACCGGTCGAAGTCGGAGTTCCTTGCGAACATGTCCCACGAGTTGCGCACCCCGATGCACGCGATCCTGTCGTTCTCGCGCCTGGGCTTGAAGCGCACCGCCGACAGCGGCGAGGCCGCCGACAAGCTGAAGCAGTACTTCGGTCGCATCGATCAGAGCGGCGAGCGCCTCCTCGCGCTGTTGAACGACCTGCTCGACTTGTCCAAGATGGATGCGGGAGCGATGCACTACGATTTCGAACATGCCGACCTGCGCGCGACGACCCAGGCGGTGCTGCACGAGATCGATCCGCTGTCGCGCGAACGGGGTGTGCAACTGGAGTTCAGCGCCGACATGGTCGACCACCGGGCGTGGTTCGACCCGACGCGCATCGGCCAGGTCGTGCGCAACCTCGTGTGGAACGCCGTCAAGTTCACGCCCCCCGGACGCCGTGTGCGGGTGCGGATCGAGGCGACGGATCTGCCTGCGGGCCGCCGCCAGGACGATGCGGGGACGCTGGCGGGCTGGCGTCTCACGGTGACCGACGAGGGTGTCGGCATCCCGGAATCGGAACTCGATGCGGTATTCGAGAAGTTCGTCCAGAGCAGCAAGACCAAGAGCGGTGCCGGCGGCACCGGGCTCGGGCTCGCAATCTGCCGTGAAATCGTGACCGCCCACGGTGGCCGCATCTGGGCGCACAACAATTCGGCCGGAGGCGCGGACCTGATCGTGGAACTGCCGCGCGAACCGGTCGGCGCCGATGCGGCGCAAGACCACGCAAGGAGGCAAGTCGCATGAACACCAGTGCCACGAGGCTGCTCGTCGTCGACGACGAGCCTTTCAATCTCGAGATCATCGCCGAGCATCTGGAGGGCGATCACTACGCCATCGTCAACGCGACCGACGGCGAGGAGGCATGGGCCATCCTCAAGGAATCCTCCGGGGACGATTTCGACGCACTGATCCTCGATCGGATGATGCCGCGGCTCGATGGGCTGGAGCTGCTGAAGCGGGTCAAGCAGGAGGCGCGCTTCCGACACCTGCCGGTGATCATGCAGACGGCGGCAGCGGCGAAGGAGCAGGTGCTGGAGGGTATCCGCAACGGCGCCTACTACTACCTCACCAAACCGTTCGACGGCGAAGTGCTCGCCACGGTGGTGCGGGCCGCGGTGGTCGATCGTCAGGCGTGGCGCGAGATGGCGCAGGCCGCCGCGGTCGAGCCGCAGACGTTGCGGCTCATCACCGATGCGCACTTCCGGTTCCAGACTCTGGCCGAGGCCCGTCATCTGGCGGTGGCGCTGGCTGCGTGCCTGCCCGGCCGCCCGAATGCCGGCCTCGGGTTGCTCGAGATGTTCGTGAACGCCGTCGAGCACGGCAATCTCGGCATCTCGCTAGACGAGAAGGCGGAGCTGCTCAAGTCGGGCCGCTGGGAGGCCGAAGTCGCACACCGCCTCACGTTGCCCGAGTTTCGCGACAAGTGGGTCCAGGTCCACTACGGCCACAGCGGCGACGCGGTGACGGTGCACGTGCGCGACGACGGCCCGGGGTTCGACTGGCGCGCCTACCTCGATTTCGATCCCAGGCGGGCGTTCGAACCCAACGGCCGCGGCATCGCGCTCGCGCGTCAGCTCTGCTTTCCCGACCTCGAGTACATCGGGGCCGGCAACGAGGTGCGCGTGACCGTGCGCCTCGCGCAGTGACCGCGACCACGGCGGCGGTCGTGGTTGCCCGCCCCGTCGCGCCGAGCACGAGCCTGCGCATTCTCGTGGCGGACGACTCGGCTGCGGTCATCGCGTTGCTGCGCGGGTTCCTCACACGCGAAGGCCACGAAGTGGTCGTGGCCGCGGACGGCGGGGAGGCGCTCGCGCAGTTCGAGCGCGAGCGCCCCGATCTCGTGTTGATGGACGTGGTCATGCCCACCATGGACGGCATCGCGGCCACGCGCCGATTGCGCGAGATCGCCGCCGGTCGCTGGGTCCCGGTGATTCTGCTTTCGGCCCTCGACACCGAGGACGACGTGGTGCGCGCCCTCGAGGCCGGTGGCGACGACTACTTGGTCAAGCCGATCAACCTCTCGGTGCTCAAGGCGAAAATCCGATCGTTCCAGCGCATCGCTGTCATGCAGACCCAGCTGGTGGAGCAGGCCGCACGGCTCGAGCGCCTGAGCGACGAGCGCCAGGTGGAGGAGCAGGTCGCCAACGCCTTGATCGGCAACATGGTTCGTCGCCAGGGCCTGAACGATCCGCTGCTCGCGTGGGAAGTACTCCCCTCGTCGCGCTTCAGCGGCGATGCGGTGGCAGCGGCCCGGGCGCCGACCGGGCACCTCTACGCGATGCTGGGCGATGCGACCGGTCACGGCCTGACGGCGTCGGTGAGCCTGCTGCCGGCCCTGCAAGTGTTCTACGGCATGGCGCAGAAGGGGTTGCCGCTCCGCGCGATCGTGCGCGAGATCAACGCCCGCCTGCGCGACCTGCTGCCGGTCGGCCGCTATCTCGCGGCGGTGCTCATGGTGGTCGACGAGGGCGCAAGGTCCCTGGAGATCTGGAACGGCGGAATGCCGGCGGCGCTGCTGCTCGACGGAGCCGGGGCGACGCTATCGACCCACCCGGCGGCCCACGTGCCGCTCGGCATCCTGAGCGAGGCTGAGTTCGATCACCGGTGCGACGTGTTGCGGTGGGGCGATGCGGGGCAGATCGTGGTCCACTCCGACGGCGTCACGGATTGCCAGAGCGCGAGCGGCGAGCCCTTCGGGCCCGAGCGGCTGCACCGCAGCTTGCGCGCGGCCCCCCCGGAAGCGCGTGCCGCACGGGTCCGGGGTGACCTGAACGACCATCTCGCGGGCGGCGCGGGTTTCGACGACGCTTCGATCCTCACCGTCCTGCTTCATTGAAGGCGGTTGTGGGCAGCGGGTGGCAAGCCGATCTGTTGGACACTCGACTTGTCCAACGCGAGGCTTGTGCAACGCAATAGCGGCGCGGGTTTCCGCGGGGTCACCGAGGGTGGAACTGGTTGACAAGCCTACGGGGTTACCTTAACGTCGCGTCGCGCCGGAAGGCTTGATTCGCGCGCTTCTTCGGTCAGTTCTGCAGTTCCAAGCAATACCAAGTAATACTCAAAACCAAGGGCCACCGGTCGAACGATCGCGGGCCCGACTTCGGGAGGTACTTCAATGGTGAAGCAACTGTTGCTGAATCGTGCAGCAGTCGTCGCCGCCTTCGCGCTCGCTTCCGGCGGCGCATGGGCGCAAGGTTTGGATGAAGCTGCTGCCAAGCTCTATCCGAACTACGTGACCGACGACATGCTGCTCAACGCCGACAAGGACGCGCAGAACTGGCTCCTGTACGGCCGTGACTACCAGACCACGCGCTACAGCCCGCTGACGCAGGTCAACCAGTCGAACGTCAAAAACCTGAAGGCCGCGTGGCAGCTTTCGTTCGGCGTGCTGGACGGCCAGGACAGCCAGGCCGTGGTCGTGAACGGCACCGTGTACGTGACCTCTTCGTACAACAAGGTCTGGTCCGTCGACGGCGCGACCGGCAAGGTCAACTGGAAGTACGAGCGCGAATTGCCCGGCGACGTGTTTCCGAAGCTGTGCTGTGACGTCGTGAACCGCGGCGTCGCCGTCTACAAGAACAAGGTGTACCTCGCGACCCTCGACGCGCACATCGTTGCGCTCGACAACGCGACCGGCAAGGTGGTCTGGGACAAGAAGATGGGTGACTACACCTACGCCGAGACCTTCACGATCATGCCGATGGCTCTGCGCAACAAGATCATCTTCGGTACGGCCGGCGCCGAGTACGGCGTTCGCGGCTGGATCGCGGCGATCGACGCGGATACCGGCGCCCCCGTGTGGAAGACCTACACGATCCCGGGCCCGGGCGAGCCTGGCAACGATACGTGGGCCGGCGAGTCGTGGAAGTACGGCGGTGGTTCGGCGTGGATCACGGGTTCCTATGACAAGGACACCAACACGCTCTACTGGCCCGTCGGCAACCCCGGCCCGGACTTCGACCGCCATGTGCGCCTCGGTGACAACCTGTTCACCAACAGCAACCTGGCCATGGATCCCGACACCGGCAAGATCCGGAGCTATTTCAACTACACGCCGAACGATCCGTACGACTACGACGGCGTGAATGAAATGATTCTGGCCGACGTCGGCGGCAAGAAGCTTTGGCTCCACGGTTCGCGCAACGGTCACATCTACGGCATCGACCGCGTGAACACCGTCAAGAGCAAGGCGGGTCAAGAGCACAAGTGCGTCTGGGTCACGGCTCTGCAACGCGTGAACTGGACCAAGCCGATTACCCCGGCCAACAACTGCAAGCCCGTCTACAACTGGCCCGAGAAGGACGTCGTGTACGACAAGGTCACGACCGACATCGCCCCGTCCCTGGACGGCGGCAAGGAGTGGCACCCGATGGCGTACAGCCGCCGCACGAAGATGGTTTACGTGCCGGTGTATGACTTCGCGATGGACCTCCAGGCCAAGAAGATGGAGTGGAAGCGCGGCGAATGGTACCTCGGTGCCAAGGTGCTGAACTTCAACGCCGGTGCCGGCCACATCAAGGCGTTCGACGCCGCGACGGGTGCGCTGGTCTGGTCGAAGTCCCAGTCCGAGCCTGCGACCGGCGGCATGCTGGCCACCGGCGGCGGCCTGGTGTTCTACGGTGATCCGCAAGGGTACTTCAATGCCCTGAATGACGAGACCGGTGAGCACCTCTGGTCCTTCCAGTTGGGTTCCGGTGTCTACGGCAACCCGACCACCTACACCGCCAACGGCAAGCAGTACGTGGCGATCGTGTGGGGCGCGGGCGGCGGCGGCATCTGGCCCCTGCACTACGCTGATTGGTACAAGAAGCACTCCAAGGGCGGTGGCCTGACGGTCTTCGCGCTGGACTGATAGGGTTGAACTGCCTGGGCTGAAAAGCTCGGGCAGGCAGTCGGCAAAGAAACAGGGGAGGGCGAAGCTGCTGCCCTCCCCTGTTGTTTTTTTGGGGTCGCGCTGTTTTTCGACCCTGCTTCGAACTACAGTCTGTGAACCGGTCTGCGGGGCTATGCGTTGGATGACCGACGGCATCCGGGCAGGTTAAACCGCGCAGCTGCAGTGACGATGTGCGGTGCGGTCGAGGAGGAGTACGGTTTGAACAAGCTACGATTGGTGCGATATCTGATGTTGGTTGGGGCGGCTTTCCTTGCCGTCCAGGCGTTCGCCGCGGAAGGCGAGGCTGATCCGCTCGAGTCGAGCGACGCGCTGGTGCGTGCCAAGGCCCGCGGCATGCTGACCGCCTGTGCCGATCCCTACGAGTATCCGCACGCGCAGCAGAACAGCGATCCGCCCGGGTTCGACGTCGAGATCCTTCGGGCTGTGGCGAAGCGCGCCGGCATGCGCCTCGACCTCGTGTGGGTGAATACCGCCTCCCGCGGGGGTACCTCGCGTGCTTTCCGGCAGTCCATCCTGGCGCGCAAATGCGACGTTTTCCTGGGCATGTCGGACAACGGAGAGGACGACATGCTGATGGGCAAACTCGCGTTCACGCGCCCGTATCTCGGCATGGGGTATGTCCTGGTGACGCAGGGCAAGGCCGCGGACAAGACCACACTCGCCGAATTCAAGGAAGCAGACATCAAGGTGGGCGTGTCGATGTCCACGCCGATGGACGACTATCTGTTCATGAACAAGATTCCGCGCGAACTCTTCATGGGGAGCAAGCGCATGCTGGACGCGATGATGAAGGGCGAGGTCGACGCCGGCATGTTGTTCTCGACGACGCTCGGCACCATTCAGACCGACTATCCCAAGGCGACCTTCAAGATGGTCCCGGGGTTCGTGCCGCTGGATGGCCTGCGGTTCAATGCCGCCTGGGTGGTGCGCAAGGAAGACAAGTCGCTGCGAGCCTTCATTGATGAAGGGCTCGGCGAGTTGCTCGAAACCGGCAAGATCAAGGAAATCGTCGAGCGCTACGGCGTGCCGTTCTATCCGCCGTTCGCGTCGTAGATCATCAACGAGGAGGAGGCAACATCATGGGTACTGGCATGAAGTGGATCGCGACCGTTCTGTGCGCCTTGGCGTTCGGCGCCGGGAGCGTGACCGCCACGATCGCTGCGGAAGGCGAAGAGATCGACCGGCACGGCATGGAAAACGACATGCCGATTCCGGTGGACGATGCGAAGGCGCTCGAGAACGGCAAGGAACGCTACGGCGCCCGGTGCTCCTACTGCCACACGCCGCTCGGCCGGGGCGGCAGCAGCAGCGTGTGCCTCGCCTGTCAGAAGTACAAATGGGGCAGCAAGTCGTCCGCGATTTACGCGACGATTGCGGCCGGTCGTCCGGGCACCAAGATGGGCGCCTTCGCCACCAGTCTCAGCCAGGAAGAGATCGTGAACATCATCGCCTACATCCGGACGCTTCAGGAAAAGAAGATCCAGGACGATCTCGCGTCAGCCAAGCAGTAACGCACAGCGCGCGTTCGTCATCGCGAACGCGCTAGCTCTTGCCGGTGCTCCCGAAGCCGCCGGCACCGCGGGTCGAATCCCCGAACGATTCGACCACGCGGAAAGTTGCTTGCACCACCGGCACGATGACCATCTGAGCGAGCCGCTCCAGCGGGTTCAGCACGAAGGCCGCTGAACCCCGATTCCAGGTGGAGACGAAGAGCTGCCCCTGGTAGTCGGAATCGATGAGCCCGACCAGGTTGCCGAGCACGATGCCGTGCTTGTGACCGAGACCGCTGCGCGGAAGGATCATCGCCGCCAGCCCCGGATCGGCGATGTGAATGGCGATGCCGGTGGGCACGAGTTCCGTGGCACCGGGTGCTAGCGTGAGAGGGGCGTCGATGCACGCGCGCAAGTCCAATCCTGCCGATCCGGTCGTGGCGTAGGCGGGCAGCAGTTCGCGGATGCGTTCGTCCAGAACGCGCAGGTCGATCGAGGGCATCGGTTCAGTGGCTTGCCGGATACAGCCTGGCGATGTGCGCGATGAGCTTGCGCGCCTGTTCGAGCTTCGGTGCGCGCGGCAACGGATGGCGGCCCTGGTCGTCGAAGAGGATCAATTCGCTCTCGTCGGCCCCGATGGATTGCTGGGCGATGTTCGCCGCGAGCAGCGGCAGGTGCTTGCGTTTGCGCTTGGCCTCTGCGTATTCGTCGAGACGTTCGCTCTCGGCGGCGAAGCCGACGCAGAACGGAGGATTGGCGCGACTCGCGACGTTGGCCAGGATGTCCGGCGTTGGCGCCAGTTCGAGCGACAGGATGCGCGCATCCTTCTTCATCTTCTGCTCCTGCGGATTGAGCGGGGTGTAGTCCGCGACCGCGGCGACGCTGATGAAGATGTCGCAGGTACCGACGGCAGCCTCCACGGCCCCGAGCATCTCCTGCGCACTGGTGACCCGCTTGATCGTGATCCCGGTCGGGGCAGCGAGAGTCGTCGGCCCGCTCACGAGCGTCACTTCGGCGCCCGCTTCCTTGGCTGCACGGGCCACGGCGAACCCCATCTTGCCGGAACTGGGGTTGGTGATGCCGCGCACGGCATCGATGCGCTCGAACGTCGGACCGGCGGTGACCAGCACGCGATAGCCCGCGAACACCTTGGGCTCGAACCACGCGAGGATCTCGTCGGCGAGCGACTCCGGTTCCAGCATGCGTCCCATGCCCGATTCACCGCACGCCTGCGAGCCGCTGTCCGGCCCGAGCACCGCTATTCCGTCCGCGCGCAACTGCGCGACGTTGCGTTGCGTGGCCGGGTGTTCCCACATCTGGCGGTTCATGGCCGGTGCCACCAGCAGCGGACAATCGCGGGCGAGGCACAGGGTCGAGAGCAGGTCGTCGCACAGGCCGTGCGCAAGCTTCGCCAGGAAGTCGGCGCTGGCCGGGGCGACCGCGATCAGATCGGCACCGCGCGAGAGCTCGATGTGCGCCATGCCGTTGTCGACGCGCCCGTCCCAGAGATCCGTGTACACCGGGCCGCCCGACAGCGCCTGCATCGTCGCAGCGGAAATGAACCGCGTGGCGGCGTCGGTCATCACGACCTGCACGGTCGCGTTCTGCCCGATCAGCAGCCGCGTCAGTTCGGCGGCCTTGTAAGCGGCGATGCCGCCGGTCAAGCCGAGTACCAGGCGACGTTGTGCGGATTTGCTCATGGAGCGCGGGGAATGGGGGGGAAGCCGTGCAAGTGTAAACTGCCCGGCCGACCCTCGACACGGCCGCAGACACCGATGGCGATCAAGGATTGGCCGGAAGGCGAGCAGCCGCGTGAGAAGCTCCTGTCCCTGGGCGCCCAGGCGCTTTCGGATGCCGAGCTGATCGCGATCTTCCTGCGCACGAGCGGGGTGGCGGGGAAAAGCGCGATCGACGTCGCCCGCGAGTTGAAGGAGCGCTTCCGCAGCCTGAACGGGCTGTTCGCCGCGAGCCTCGGTGCCGTCAGCGCCGTACCCGGCATGGGGGAGGCCAAGTACGTCATGCTGCAAGCCGTCATGGAAATGGCGCGCCGGGCGCTGCGCGAGTCCATGGATCAGGCGGACGTGCTGTCGACCCCCGAGGCGGTCAAGAGCTACCTCCGGTTGAAACTCCAGAACCTGTCCCGCGAGGTCTTCGTGGTGATCTTCGTGGACGCCCAGAACCGCGTTCTGGCGCTGGAGGAACTGTTTGCGGGCACTCTCACGCAGACCAGCGTCTACCCCCGTGAAGTGGTCAAACAGGCCTTGACCCACAATGCTGCCGCGGTCATCTTCGCCCACAACCACCCCTCCGGCGTGGCCGAGCCCAGCCAGGCGGACGAGGACCTGACCCGGGTGCTCCGGCAGGCCCTGGCGCTGATCGATGTCCGGGTGCTGGATCACTTCGTCGTGGGCCGGGGTGGAGCCATGTCCTTCGCCGAGCGGGGGCTGCTCTAGCGGCGTGAGCCACCCGGCGAGGGGATCGCTGGAGCGCGGAGGACGGGCCGGCCCCGACTCTTGAGCGCCCAAGCGGGCCTGTGGTATAAAGGCCGACTTTTCTGAGCCCTTCTCTGGAGTTCTAGATCATGGCCCGCGTCTGCAAGATCACCGGCAAGAAGCCGATGGTTGGCAACAATGTTTCCCACGCCAACAACAAGACCAAGCGCCGGTTCCTGCCGAACCTGCAGTACCGCCGCATCTGGGTCGAGAGCGAGAACCGCTACATCTCGCTGCGCCTCACCAACGCCGCCCTGCGCACCATCGACAAGAACGGCATCGATGCCGTCCTGGCCGAACTGCGTGCCGCCGGCGAACGCATCTGACGGAGCCGTACCCATGCGCGACAAGATCAAGCTCGAGTCCACTGCCGGCACCGGCCATTTCTACACGACCACGAAGAACAAGCGCACGATGCCCGAGAAGATGGAGATCAAGAAGTACGATCCCAAGGCCCGCAAGCACGTGCTCTACAAGGAAACGAAGCTCAAGTAGAGCTTGCTGGTCCGGCCGCGGCCACAAAAAAAGCCCGCTCTTCAAGCGGGCTTTTTGTTTGGGCGGCTCGCCCGGTGTCAGGCGTAGCTGCGCAGCTGCCGGGAGAATTCCTGCAACGGCACGATGCCGCTGCGCTCCGCCCGGTGGCACCAGTCTTCGAGGTGCTTCACCAGCTGCTCCTTCGAGGCGGTGGAACGTTGCCACACCTGGGCGAGCTCCTGACGCATCGAATGCACTGTCGCCAGCACCTTGCTGTTGGCGAGCAGTTCGTTCAGGCGGACCCGATCCTGATGGGGCAACTGTTGTTCGTCGCTGTGCAACAGGCGCTTCGCCGATTCGCGATCGATGCGCAGCTTGTGCGCCTCTTCGGTCCACGTGGCCTTGAGCGAGCGGGCATACCGCGCGAGGACATCGTAGCGATGCGTGATGACGGCGTGCAGCGTTGCCAGATCGACGTGGGATTTGCCGAATTCCATGCGGACCTTCGGCGCCAGCTTCTTCACCTTGGCGAGCCCCAGGATCTCCATGATGCGGATGTATGCCCAGCCGATGTCGAACTCGTACCACTTGCTCGACAGGCGCGCCGAGGACGCATAGGCGTGGTGGTTGTTGTGCAGTTCTTCACCGCCGATCAGGATGCCCCAGGGCACGATATTCCGGCTGGCGTCGTCGGCCGCGAAGTTGCGATAGCCCCAGTAGTGGCCGATGCCGTTGATGACACCGGCGGCGAAGATGGGAATCCAGGCCATCTGGACGGCCCAGATGCTGAGGCCCACGGGTCCGAACAGAACGACGTTCAGGATGAGTTGCAGGCCGATGCCGAGCGTGGTGTGCCTGGAGTAGACGTTGCGTTCAACCCAGTCGTCGGGCGTGCCGTGACCGTACTTTTCCAGGGTGAGCGCATTCTTGCCTTCCTGGCGATAGAGTTCGGCGCCTTCCCACATCACCTTGTTGATGCCCAGAACCTGCGGGCTGTGGGGATCTTCAGGCGTCTCGCACTTGGCGTGGTGCTTCCGATGGATGGCGGCCCACTCCTTGGTGACCATGCCGGTCGTGAACCAGAGCCAGAAGCGGAAGAAATGGCTGGGAATCGGGTGCAGATCCAGTGCACGGTGCGCCTGATGGCGGTGCAGGAAGATCGTCACGCCGGCGATCGTCACGTGAGTGAGCCCTAACGCGACGAGCACGTAGCCCCACCAGGGAAGATCGATCAAACCATTGATTAGCATGAATACCTCGGGAAGTGGGCAGCACTGCAGATTGTACAGGAACCCCATGCGTCCGGGCCCTGCGCCAGGTCAAACCCGCCGCTGAAATATGGGGTCGTGCCCGTGACAGTCAACACCAAGCAAGATTTCAGCCGCTGTCTTGTAGGGAAACCCCGCCAAGAACCCGTACCTCCCGCTGTGGAAACGGGATCTCGATGCCCTGGGCGCGGAACGCATCGTAGATAGCGAGACTCAGGTCGGAGCGCAGGTTGGCGCGCCCGGCCTCGGGATCGGTGATCCAGACCATCAGCTCGAGATCGATGCCGCTCTCGCCGAAGTTCTTGACGAACGCGACCGGTGCCGGCTCTTTCACGACACGCGCTGCAGCCCGTGCCACGGTGAGCAGCGTCTCCAGTGCCGCCCTGAGGTCCGTTTGATAAGCCACCTGGATCGAGAGGTCGACCCGGGCCAGCCGATCGGAATACGAGTGGTTGAGCACGGTCGACGTGATGACCGACTCGTTCGGGATGATCGCCTCCGTGCCGTCACCGCTGCGTACCACCACATAGCGCGCCGTGAGGCGCGTCACTTCGCCGTGGCGATTGTCGATGGTCACCAGATCGCCCAGCTTGACGGAACGGTCGAGGAGGATCGCAAAGCCGCTGATGTAGTTCGCCGCGATCTTCTGCAGGCCGAAGCCCAGCCCTACGCCCACGGCGCCACCGAACACCGAAAGCACGGTGACGTCGATGCCCACGAGCGGCAATGCGATCAGCACTGCGAAGACCAGGAAGATGGCCTTCACTGCCTTCGCTATCACGACGCGCAGGCTTACATCCATTCGCTGGAGCGCCATCACCCGGTTTTCCACCAGGCGGCCGATCCACATGGCCACGAGGATTGTCACCGCTACGGAGAACGTGCCCTCGATGACGTTCAGCAACGAGATCCGATGGGTACCCAGCGGCAGCGCAAGTTCGTCCATCCACGCGCGGATGTGCGGCAGCAGGCCGGTGATGTGCAGCACCGCACCGATCCACATGGTCCAGGCGATCGCCCGCTCCGAATTGCGCACCCCACTGCCGGTGGGGAATGCCTGGCGCAGCAGGTACACCGCGATGCGGATGATGACGAGCGACGACGAGAGCGGGATCGCGACATTGAGAAGCTTGATCGGCAGCCCGTGGTGATGCAGCACGGCGCGCCCGATCAGCAATAGAACCCACACGACTGCCGGGTTCAGGACGCGATCGAGGCCGCCTGCACCGAACTTGAGCGCTTCATCTTCCAGGCCCGCATGGGCCCGCGCACTCTTCAACCTGGGTCGCAGAATCCTGCCCACCAGCCACGACACGCAAAGACAGACGAGAATCACGCCGAGCTGCCGGGCGATCGAGACGGTCTCGATCTCCGATACGAGCTCGAGGATCAGATTCGGCGGTGGTAGGGTGTCGGGGGCGGCCATCGAATGTCGCTGACGATCCGGCCGATTCTAGCACCCGCTCTGCGTCACGAAGGGCGCGCGAGCACGGCGGCGAAGAAGCCGTCGGTGTGGTGGTGGGATGGCGTCAATCGCAGGTAGGGACCGGACACATCGAGCGCGATCTGGGCTTGGCGCAACAGTTCGCCGACATCGAGCAGCGACCAGCCTTCGTGCTCGCCGAGGAATGCTTCGACGATCGCCTCGTTCTCCTCGGGCAGCAGGCTGCAGGTGGCGTACACGATGCGACCGCCGGGTTTGGGCAGGCGCGCCGCTGCGCGCAGGATGGACGTCTGCTTGGCGGCCAGTTCCGCAAGTGCTTCCGGGCTCATTCTCCATTTCAGATCGGGATTGCGTCGCAGGGTGCCGTTGCCGCTGCAGGGTGCATCCACCAGCACGCGATCGATCTTGCCGGCGAGTCGCTTCACGCGCGCGTCGTTCTCCGAATCGATCAATTGCGGATGCACGTTCGACAGGCCGGAGCGCCGCAGGCGCGGCTTGAGATTGGCGAGTCGCTTCTCGGACGTGTCGAAAGCGTACAAGCGACCTTCGGAGCGCATGGCAGCACCGAGCGCAAGGGTCTTGCCGCCCGCCCCTGCACAGAAGTCCACCACCATCTGGTGGCGCCGTGCATCGACCAGCAATGCCACGATCTGACTGCCTTCGTCCTGCACTTCCGCGAGGCCACCGGTCAGCAGCGCATGCCGCTCCAGCGCCGGCTTGCCCTTGACGCGCACGCCCACGGGGGAGAGCGGTGTCGCCGCTGCCTCGATGTCGCTCGCGTGCAGCGTCGCGAGAACCTCGTCGCGACGCGCGCGCAGGGTGTTGACGCGCAGGTCCATCGGGGCCGTCGACAACAGGCTGCGTGCCAGCGCGGTGCGCTCCGCATCGGGAAACGCGCTCCCGAGCCGCTCCCACAACCAGTCCGGCATCGACAACCGCACGGCGTCGGGGGCCGTGTCCTCGCGGGTCCGCAGTTCTCCGAGCCATTCGGCCTCGCCCGGCCACAGCCCCTTCTGGAGCGCCCGCAGGTTGTAACCGGCGATGCGCGTCAGGCAGGCGAGCACCAGCCGGCGCGGCCCGCGGCCGCCTGCCAGGTGCTCGAGCCAGCGCAGATGCCGCAGCGTGGCGAAGACCGTGTCCGCGACCAGGGAGCGATCGCGGGCACCGAGCTGGGGATTGTCCCTGAACCACGAACGCAGCACCGCGTCGGCCGGGCGCTCGAGCGGCAGGACGACGGATAGCGCGTCGACGACCATGCCCAGACGAGACGGCGTGAGCTCCGTCTCGGAGCGCTCGCGCACACGCGGTTCGGAGATCATTTGCCGGGGTAAGTGATCTTCGTGACGGTCGAATCGAACGCGGTGCCGTCCTTTTCCACGATGCGGATGCGCACCGGTAGCCGGTGATGTTCGAGCGCCAGCCAGAACTCGAAGCCGCGCTTGTCGTCGCCCTTCTGGACCTTGCGAAAATGGAGCGTGTCGAGTTCACCGAGATCGGTTTCGATCTTCTCGCGGCCGACCAGGGCGAGTTCGTACTCCTGCAGCTTGCGGCCGTCGGTCACATTGACTTTGAAGGTCTCGGCCTTCGGCGGCTCGGTGAACAAGAACGCGTAGGCGAGGGTGGCCTGATCGAGAGTTCCTGCCGTGAGCGGCACCTTCTCGATCTCGCCGCCCTCGTCCATGGTGAGCTCGCCCTTGTCCCAATCGAAGGACGCGGCGTTCGGGGCCTTGCCGGTACGCGATTGCTTGAACGACAGCGGACGCAGGCCGCGCTCGGTGATGAGGCCGCGACTCTCGCGCTTCTCGTCCATCTTCTTGAGCGCGCGGGCGATGCCCACCGTCCGGGCCTCCGTGCTGACGGTGTAGGTCTTGCCGTCATGTTCGAACGTGTCGCGGCCGACGCCGACGGTGAAGCCCTTCGCCTCCACCGAGACGTCCATCTCGACGCGAGTCGGAATACCGGCGGCGTGGGCAGAGGAAACCACGGCCGCCAACGTGAGCAGTGCGAGAAGGATCTTCATGCGGCCTCCGGTGCGCACAACGCGGCCAGGGGTTCGACGGGTGCATCGACACGCACGCCCATGCCATCGATCGTGAGACGGCCTTCGAGGAACCACCGCACGGCCGCGGGAAACACGCGGTGCTCCTGTGCCAGGACCCGTGCGGCGAGTGTGGCTTCATCGTCACCGGCGAGCACCGGCACGGCGGCCTGCGCGATGATCGGGCCGTGATCGAGCGCCGCCGTGACGAAGTGCACTGTGCAGCCGTGCAGTTTCACGCCCGCCTCGAGGGCGCGGCGATGGGTGTCGAGCCCGGTGAATGCCGGCAGCAGCGATGGATGGATGTTGATGAGGCGCTGCGCGTAGCGTTCGACGAAACCTGCCGTGAGGATGCGCATGAAGCCGGCCAGCACCACCAGGTCGGGACGAAAATGGTCGATCGCGGTGGCAAGCGCTGCGTCGAACGCGTCGCGGCCCGTGTATGCGCGATGGTCGACCACCGCCGTCGCGGCGCCGTGTGCGCGGGCGATGGCGAGTCCGCCCGCATCGGGCTGATTCGATATCACTGCAACCACAGGCAATCCGGCTTCGAGCAGAGCCTTGAGATTGCTGCCGCGTCCGGAGATCAGGACGACGATTCGTTTCATGTCAACGTCGCCGGGCCGCCCCAAGGCGCTGACGCGTCCCCTTGGGGGGCAGCGACCGCAGGGAGTGTGGGGGCCCGTTCCATCATGGTCCTAGACGACAATCGCCGCTGGTTCGTCGGCTGTACGCGGCGCAATCTCGCCCGCGAGCCACGCTTGCTCACCGTCGGCTGCCAGGCTTTCGAGCGCAGCCGATACGTGCTCGCGAGCGAGTACCAGGACCATGCCGATGCCGCAATTGAAGACGCGATGCATCTCTGCGTCGGCGACCTTGCCTTGCGCCTGCAGCCAGGCGAACACCGGTGGCAAGCTCCACGAGTCGCGACGGATGATTGCCTTGACGGCGTCCGGCAGCACGCGCGGCACGTTCTCGACGATGCCGCCGCCGGTGATGTGCGCGATGCCTTTCACGGGAACTTTTGCGAGCAACTGCAACACAGGTTTCACGTAGATGCGCGTCGGGGCCAGCAATGCCTCCCCTAACGGACGGTCATGGAAATTCGCTGACAGGTCGGCGTGACTCACCTCGACGATGCGTCGAACCAGCGAATAGCCGTTGCTGTGCGGTCCGCTCGAGGCGAGTGCGATGACGGCGTCGCCGGCCTGGATGGAGCGCCCGTCGATGATCGCGGATTTCTCCACCGCACCCACCGCGAAGCCCGCCAGGTCGTACTCGCCATCCGGATACATGCCGGGCATCTCGGCCGTCTCGCCGCCGATCAACGCGCAGCCCGCTTGCCGGCAGCCCTCGGCGATGCCGCTCACGACCGCAGCGGCCGTGTCGACGTGCAACCTGCCGCACGCAAAGTAGTCCAGGAAGAACAGCGGCTCGGCACCCTGCACCAGGATGTCGTTGACGCTCATCGCCACCAGGTCGATGCCGACGGTGTCGTGGCGATTCAGGTGAAACGCGAGCTTCAGTTTGGTCCCCACGCCGTCGGTGCCCGACACCAGCACCGGCTCGCGATACCGTTTGGGGATTTCGAAGAGCGCACCGAAACCGCCGATGCCGGCGAGCACTCCCTCGCGCAGCGTGGTGCGGGCGAGCGGCTTGATGCGTTCGACCAGGGCGTCGCCGGCGTCGATGTCGACACCGGCGTCACGATAGGAAAGTCCGGCTGCAGGGCGGTCGGGAGTCACGTCGGGCGAGGCGGCAAGAGGAAAGAAAGAGCGAGCGATCGGACTGCGGATTCTAACCGATCGATCCTCGCGGCAGCCTCGTTTGTATAATCCGTCGGATGAAGCAACTTGCCTTGGGGCTTGCCGATCCGCCCGCACCCGGCTTCGACAATTTCGTCGCGGGTCGCAATGCGGAGCTGCTGGATGCGTTGCGTGCGCAGTGTGTGCCGCAGTCGTCCGAGCGCATGGTCTATTGCTGGGGCGAGGCGGGCAGCGGCCGCACCCACCTCCTGCAGGCGGCGGCCGCGCATGCGTCAGCGGCGGGACGGCAGCCGATGTGGTTTCCCGAGGCAAGTGCCGATGGTTCGGCGCTCGTGCTGGTGGACGACGTGGAGCGGCTCGACGGCACGGCCCAGGGTGACCTGTTCTGCCTCTACAACGAACTGCGCGACTGCGGCGGGTGCCTGCTGGCCGCGGGCAACGCAGCACCAGCTCAACTGCCGTTGCGTGCGGATCTGGTCACCCGGCTTGCCTGGGGGCTCGTATACCAGGTGCATGCGCTGACCGACGGTGAGAAGATTGCCGCGCTCGAGCGGCACGCTCGGGCGCGAGGCTTGCGTCTGCCTGCGGAAGTCTCGGCATACTTGTTGCGCCACGGAAGGCGTGACCTCCGCTCGCTCGTGGCGACTCTCGACGCACTCGATCGGTACTCGCTCGAGACCCAACGCGCGATCACGCTGCCGCTGCTGCGCGATCTGCTGCACGATACCGCGCTACCGACATCCGACTCGTTCCAGGAAAGCACCTCTTGAAGCTCGCGCTCTTCGATCTCGACAACACCCTGCTCGCCGGCGACAGCGATTTCGAGTGGGCGCAGTTCCTGATCGAGCAAGGGGTGCTCGATCGCGAGTTGTTCGAGGCGCGCAATCAGCATTTCTATGACCAGTATCGCGCCGGGACGCTCGACATCCACGAGTTCCTGGATTTCCAGCTGAAGCCGCTGGCACGCCATCCGCGCGAACAGCTCGAGAAGTGGCATCGCGACTACATGAACCGCAAGATCATGCCGATGATCACGCAGAAGGCGCGTGACCTCGTGGAGAGCCACGCGGGCGATGCGCGCGTGGTCGTCACCGCCACCAACAGTTTCGTGACGCGCCCGATCGCGCGCGAGTTCGGCATCGAGAATCTGGTGGCCACGGATCCGGAGGAACGGCCGGACGGCGAATTCACCGGCGGCGTGCAGGGTCTTCCCGCATTTCGTGAAGGCAAGGTCGCGCGTGTGGAATCCTGGCTTGCCGGGCTGGGGCTCACCTGGGGTTCCTTCGAGGAGACCTGGTTCTACAGCGATTCGCTGAACGACCTGCCCCTGCTCAGCAAGGCGACCCATCCGGTGGCCGTGGACCCGGATGAAACGCTGAAGGAGCACGCCGTCGCCAACGGGTGGATGGTGATCAGCCTGCGTTGATGCAGGAAGAAGCTGTTCCTCCGTGTTCTGCCTGGCAACGCTGTGCCGTGGATGTGATTCTCAGCCACCATGGGCAGGTGCGGCGATCGGCGCCGGCGGGTCGCCGTGTATACTCCCTGGCTTGGTGAATCGGCCCCGCGGCTGCTCACGGCGCGCGTCGTCAATGATCAAGAAGCTGCTCGACAAAATGTTTTCCCGCGGCGCCCGCGGTGGCGCCGGGAAGACGGGCCGGGCCGGCGGTGAACCCCTGACCATCCGTCTCGACAAGCATGGCGTCGAGCGGAACCGCATCAGCTCCTGTGCGCGGCGCGTCACCGAAAGCCTGCAATCCAAGGGCTACCGGGCTTACGTCGTCGGCGGTGCCGTGCGCGATCTGTTGCTCGACCTCGAGCCGAAGGACTTCGACGTGGCGACCGACGCCACGCCCGAGGAGGTGCAGGGTGCATTTCGCCGCTCGCGCGTGATCGGGCGGCGCTTTCGCATCGTGCATTGCATGTGCGGGCAGGACACCATCGAGGTGTCGACGTTTCGCGCGCTCCAGGGCGCCGGCGACGACGATCAGGTGAAGGACGAGCACGGCCGGCTGCTGCGCGACAACGTCTTCGGGTCCCAGGCCGAGGATGCGCTGCGCCGCGACTTCACCGTCAACGCCTTGTACTACGACCCGAGCACCGAGGAGATCCTGGACTACTGCGGCGGCGTGAAGGATCTCGAGGCGCGAGTCCTGCGCATGATCGGCGACCCGCGCGAGCGCTTCCGGGAAGATCCCGTTCGCATGCTGCGGGCGGTGCGGTTGTCCGCGAAGCTCGGGCTCACCATCGAACGCGGCACGCGCGCGCCCATTGCCGAGATGGCGCCGCTGCTGCAGAACGTCCCGGCCGCGCGCCTGTTCGAAGAGATGCTGAAGCTGCTGCTGTCCGGTCATGCGGTGGAGTGCGTGGCGCGCTTGCGCGAGCAGGGCCTGCATCACGGGCTGCTGCCGATGCTCGACGTGATCCTGGAGCAGCCGCTGGGCGAGCGCTTCGTGATGCTGGCGTTGCAGCGTACCGACGAACGTATTCTCGAGGACAAGACCGTGTCGCCGGCCTTCCTGTTCGCCGCGCTGCTGTGGCACGAGGTTCTGGCAGCCTGGAAGGGAGCCCAGGATCGCGGGGTGCCGCCGATTCCGGCGTTGCACGAGGCGATGGATGAAGTGCTGTCGGTGCAGGCGGAGAAGATTTCGATCCCGCGGCGGTTCGGTACCGACATGAAGGAGATCTGGCTGCTGCAGTCGCGCTTCACCCAACGCTCGGGCAAGCGGCCCTGGCGCGTGCTCGAGAACCCGAAATTCCGCGCAGGCTACGACTTTTTGCTGCTCCGCTGCGAAAGCGGGGAGATCGACGCGGAAGTGGGGGATTGGTGGACCCGCTTCCAGGACGCCTCCCACGAAGAACGCGAGCGCATGCTGCTGGCACCGGAACAGGGCGCGGGTACGGGGCGCAAGCGCCGCCGCCGCCGCCGCGGCAAGCGCGCGGAGGGCGAAGACGCGAGCACATCGCCCGACGAACACTCGGCCGACACCGAATCGTGATCGGAGGGCTTCGCCCATGACGGGCGCGACGGTGCTGCCCGAGCGCCTGCGCTACATCGCCGTCGAAGGTCCGATCGGCGCGGGCAAGACCAGTCTCGCGCGCAAACTGGCCGACGCGGTCGGCGCCGAATTGATGCTGGAGGATCCGGACACCAATCCGTTCCTCCCGCTTTTCTACGACGACCCGGAACGGCACGCGCTCGCGACCCAGCTTTTCTTCCTGTTCCAGCGCACCGATCAGGTACGCACGTTACGCCAGACCGACCTGTTTCGGCGCGTCACGGTGGCGGACTTCTGCTTCGAGAAGGACACGCTGTTTGCGCGGCTGACCCTCGCCGACGACGAGTTCGAGCTCTATCAGAAGATCCACGCGCACCTGGCGCCCCAGGCTCCCATGCCCGACCTGGTGATCTACCTGCAGGCTTCGCCCCGGGTGCTGGCCGAGCGCGTCAAGCGGCGCGGCATCGCCTACGAGCGCGGCGTGACCGACGGCTACCTCGCGCGGCTGGCCGAGACCTACAGCCGGTTCTTCCACGACTATGCGGCTGCCCCGGTGCTGGTGGTCAACAGCGAGCGCCTCAACTTTGTTGATAGGGCCGAAGATTTTGCGTTACTGTTGCGCCGCATCACGGAGATGCGGGGCCGCCGCGAGTTCTTCAATATCGGCGGCTGACGCTTTAAGCGGAGAGAACGGATGTACACAAGTCCGTCGGGAGACAAGGCAAAACCTGCGGGTCGAGTCACGCTGGCCACCATCCAGAAGATGACCCAGGCGCGCGAGCCCATCACGATGGTGGCCTGCTACGACGCGACCGCGGCGTCGGTCGTGGAAAACGCCGGTGTCGAGATCATCCTGGTCGGCGATTCGCTCGGCATGCTGGTGCAGGGAGGTGACTCCACGCTGTCGGTCAGCATCGACGATGCGGTCTATCACACGCGCTGCGTCGCGCGCGGTGCCAAACGCGCCATCGTGCTGGGCGACATGCCCTTCGGCAGCTACCAGGGGAGTCCGCAGCAGGCGTTCGAGAACGCCGCGAAGCTGATGGCCGCCGGCGCGCACATGATCAAGCTGGAAGGCGGTGCCGTGATGGCACCGACTGTCGAGTTTCTCTCGGCGCGCGGCATCCCGGTGTGCGGTCACCTCGGGCTCACGCCGCAGGCGGTGAACGCGCTGGGCGGCTTCAAGGTGCAGGGCAAGACCGACGCAGCCGCCCAGCGGGTGATCGACGATGCCAAGGCGATCGAGGGCGCCGGTGCCGTGATGATCGTCTTCGAGGCGATCCCCACGGCGCTCGGCAAGGCGGTGACCGAGTCGCTGTCGATTCCGACCATCGGCATCGGTGCCGGGCCCGATTGTTCCGGTCAGATCCTGCTGCTCTACGACATGATCGACTTCTTCCCGGGCCGCAAGGCGAAGTTCGTGAAGAACTTCATGGCGGGTGCGGGCAGCATCCAGGAGGCGGTCGAGAACTTCGTGCGCGAGGTCAAGGCCCGTACGTTCCCCAGTCCGGAATACTGCTACTGACGCGCTCGTTCCGCGTCGCGCAAGGGATGAAACGGCCCCCACGCTCCCTGTGGTCGCTGCCCCCCGAGGGGGCGCGTCAGTGCCTTGGGGCGGCCCGGCGGCACTGACCCATGGAAATCATCCGAACCATACCCGAGTTGCGTGCCCGATTGCGGCGCGAGCCCGAGGTTGCGCTGGTACCCACCATGGGCAACATCCACGACGGGCACTTGAGCCTGGTGCGCATCGGTCTTGCGCGGGCACCGTTCGTGGTGACCAGCATCTTCGTGAACCGCCTGCAGTTCATCCAGGGCGAGGACTTCGACAAGTACCCGCGCACCTTCGAGGACGATTGCGAGAAGCTCGAGGCGGCCGGCAACAGCGTGGTGTTCGCGCCGGACGAAACGCAGATGTATCCCGAACGCCAGGTCTTCATCGTCGAGCCGCCCGCCATCGCCAACAAGCTGGAAGGCCGCTTCCGTCCCGGACATTTCCGTGGGGTTTCCACGGTCGTGCTGAAGCTCTTCAACATGGTGCAGCCGCAACTCGCGGTGTTCGGCAAGAAGGACTACCAGCAGCTCTCCATCGTTCGGCACATGGTCGATCAGCTCGCGTTGCCGCTTTCCATCATTCCCGCAGAGACTGTGCGCGCCGACGATGGGCTCGCATTGTCGTCGCGCAATCGCTACCTGAGTCCCGAGGAGCGCAATGAGGCGCCGCGCCTCAACGAGGCCCTCCGGCAAGTGAAGCAGGCGGTCGAATCCGGCGATCGAAATTTTGAAGCGCTGGAGTTCGCCGCCGATGCGTTGCTCGCGCGCCATCGCTGGCACGTGGACTACGTCGTGGTGCGCAGCCGCCGTACGCTGATGCAGCCCGACGCCGACGAGCGCGAACTCGTCGTGCTCGGTGCCGCCCGCCTCGGGCAGACGCGGCTCATCGACAATCTCGAAATTCTCGCGCCGGCCTGAAGTGTCGACGCAGCGCTCATGACGACGACATCGGTGAGCCGCCCCGCACCGTTTCCGTTTTCTGCGATCGTCGGCCAGGACGAGATGAAGCTCGCCCTGCTGATCGCCGCCGTGGACCAGAGCGTCGGCGGTGTGCTCGTGTTCGGTGATCGGGGCACGGGCAAGTCCACTGCGGTGCGAGCGCTCGCGGCGCTGCTGCCGCCGATGCGGGCTGTCGCCGGTTGTCCTTACGGCTGCGAGCCCGACAGGCCTGCCGGACTGTGCGAGGCTTGCCGCGGTGCCGGCAAGCTGAAGAGTGTGCAGGTTCCCGTGCCGGTGGTGGACTTGCCGCTGGGTGCCACCGAAGACCGGGTGGTCGGTGCTCTCGATCTCGAGCGTGCACTGGCGCACGGTGTGAAGGCGTTCGAACCCGGACTGCTGGCACGGGCCCATCGAGGCTTCCTCTACATCGACGAGGTGAACCTGCTGGAGGATCACCTGGTCGACCTGTTGCTCGACGTGGCTGCATCCGGCGAGAACGTGGTCGAACGCGAGGGGCTCTCGGTGCGGCATCCGGCACGCTTCGTCCTGGTGGGCAGCGGCAACCCCGAGGAGGGCGAGCTGCGCCCGCAGCTGCTCGACCGCTTCGGCTTGTCGCTCGAAGTGCGCACCCCCGGTGATCTCAAGGTGCGGGTCGAAGTGGTGCGGCGTCGCGATGCTTACGACCGCGACCCCGAAGCGTTTTCCGCGCGCTTCAAGGCGGAGGAGTCGAAGGTGCGGCGCCGGATCGTGGCTGCACGCGAGCGTCTGCCGTCCGTGGTGGTGTCCGATGCGGCGCTCGAGCGAGCCGCGGACCTGTGCATGCGGCTCGGCACCGACGGACTGCGCGGCGAGTTGACGCTGATGCGGGCCGCACGGGCCCTGGCAGCGCTCGACGGCGATGCGGCGGTGTCGGACGAACATCTCAAGCGCGTCGCGCCATCGGCGTTGCGCCATCGCCTGCGCCGCGATCCGCTCGACGATACCGGTTCGACCACGCGCGTCGAGCGCGCACTCGCGGAGATGTTCGCGGCGTGAACGGTCCGGGCGACGCCGGGAGCCGCGTCTGGGCCGACGCAGTGCTCGCGGCGACGCTGTGTGCGATCGATCCCGCGGGTCTCGGCGGCGTGGCGTTGCGTGCCCGCGCCGGACCGGTGCGCGACCGCTGGGTCGAAACGCTGCGCGCGCACCTGCCGGAGGATGCGCCGGTTCGCACGATCCCGTTGCACATTGCCGATGGGAGGCTGCTCGGCGGGCTCGATCTTGCCGCCACGCTGCAGGCGGGCCGGCCGGTCGCGGAGCGCGGTGTGCTGAGCGAGGTGCACGGTGGCATCGCGCTGCTGGCGATGGCGGAACGGGTGTCGGAAGCAACCGCTGCGCGCATCTCGTCAGCGCTGGATCGCGGCGAGCTCCATGTGGAACGCGACGGTCTCGCATTGCACATCCCCGCGCGGTTCGGTGTGATCGCCTTCGACGAAGGGGCCGAGCCCGACGAGCGCCCGCCATCGAGTCTGATCGATCGCCTGGCATTCCACATCGATCTCGAACGCGTGTCGATGCGTGATCTGGCCGACGCTGCGGCCGTGACGGCCGACTTGGTGGCGGCGCGGGCAGGCTTGCCGAACGTGCGTGCAAGCGACGCAGTGTTCGAGGCGCTGACGGCGACGGCGATGGCGCTCGGGATCGCGTCGTTGCGCGCCGTGCATTTCGCGTTGCGTGCCGCGTGCGTGTCGGCGGCATTGGCCGGGCGCACGATCGTGGCGGAGGAGGATGCCGTCATCGCGGGCCGACTGGTGTTCGCTGCCCGCGCCACGCAATTGCCGGCGCCACCCGCCGGGCCGGCCGACGAGCAGGAAGCGCCTACGCCGTCACAAGCCGACGAGCAAGACGGGGCCGAGCAACGTGATCCGCTCGATCGACCCCTCGACGACCTGGTACTCGAGGCTGCGAAGGCTGCGCTGCCTGCAGCACTACTAGCCCAGCTGGCGGCTGGTCAGGGGCAATCGTCTCAAGGTGGTTCCGGCGGACGTGCCGGTGCGCTGAAGCAATCGCGCCTGCGCGGCCGTCCGGCCGGGACGCGCCGCGGTGAACCTCGCGGTGGTGCGCGCTTGAACGTCGTCGAGACCTTGCGCAATGCCGCGCCCTGGCAGCCGCTGCGCAGACGCGAGCAAGGTCGCAGCGAAGCCGCTGCGCGCATCGACGTGCGGCCGGAGGATTTTCGGGTGACGCGTTTCAAGCAGCGTGCGCAGACCACCACGATCTTCGTCGTCGATGCGTCGGGATCGTCGGCCTTGCATCGCCTCGCGGAAGCGAAGGGTGCCGTGGAGTTGTTGCTGGCGCAGAGCTACGTGCGCCGCGATCAGGTCGCACTGATCGCGTTCCGCGGCGAGCGTGCGGAGTTGTTGCTGCCGCCCACGCGCTCGCTCGTGCGGGCGAAGCGCAGCCTCGCGGGCCTGCCCGGTGGCGGCGGCACGCCGCTCGCTGCAGGGCTGGATGCGGCCGCGGCACTGGTCGACGGCGTTCGCCGCAAGGGCGAGACGCCCAGCGTCATCCTGCTCACCGACGGCCGCGCCAACATCGCCCGCGACGGCAAGCCGGGTCGTCCGCAGGCGGAAGCCGACGCGCAGTCTGCAGCGCGCCGCTTCCGGGTTGCCGGTGTGGCTGCGATCGTGCTCGACACGTCACCGCGCCCGCAACCGCAAGCCGAGCAACTCGCGCGCGAGATGGGCGCCCGCTACCTGCCGCTGCCCCATGCCGATGCGAATGCGCTATCAGTGGCCGTGAGGGCGGTAGTTCCACGCCGGTCATGACCGAATCCTTGCGGTGGGAAGTGGAAGGGCGCGACTGGCCGCACCGCGAAGCGAGCAGTTTCGTGCAGTCTGCGGGCCTGCGCTGGCACGTGCAGCGCATGGGTAGCGGTCCGGTGCTGCTGCTCGCGCACGGCACCGGGTCCGCGACGCATTCCTGGCGCGGCCTGATGCCGCTGCTGGCGCAACACTTCACCGTGGTCGCGCCCGACCTGCCGGGACACGGTTTCACGCACACGCCGCGGCCCGGTGGCCTGTCGTTGCCGGGCATGGCGGAAGCCCTGGCTGCGCTGCTCGCCACCCTTGGTGTGCGGCCGGTGCTGGCCGCGGGGCACTCAGCAGGGGCGGCCATCGTCGCGCGCATGAGCCTCGACGGTCGCCTGCCGGTGGCGGGGTTGCTGAGCCTCAACGGCGCGCTGTTGCCGCTGCGCGGGCTTCCGGGCGTCGTCTTCGCGCCGCTCGCACGCCTGTTCGCCGCCACGTCGCTCGTGCCGCGCCTGTTTGCATGGCGCGCGTCGGATCCGATCGTGGTCGAACGTCTCGTGCGGGGTACCGGGTCCACCCTCGATGCCGAGGGGCTCGCCCTGTACGGCCGCTTGATCCGCAGCCCCCGCCACGCCGCCGCCGCCCTGGACATGATGGCCCAGTGGGACGTGCATCCGCTCGAACGCGATCTGCCACGCTTGCAGCCGCGGCTGCTCCAGGTGGTCGGAACCAACGACCTGACCGTGCCGCCGGCCGAGGCCCGCCGCGTCTGCGCTCTGTTGCCCGAGGCGGCCATCGTGCCGCTGGCCGGCGCTGGTCACCTGGCTCACGAGGAGCGCCCCCGGGAGGTCGCGGACCTGACCATCCGTTTTGCCGCCGAAACCGGGGTTCTGCCCGCTATCGCGTAGCCCGGAGACGCTGTTACACTCGCGTCGACCATGTTGACAGTCGATGTGTCACGTACAGTTGTCAGTCCGACCTCGGCGCGCAAGCCGCATGCGGTCGTGATCGGCAGCGGTTTCGGCGGCCTGGCGGCGGCGGTGCGCCTGGGCGCCCGTGGTTATCGGGTCACGGTCCTCGAGAAGCTCGATGCGCCGGGCGGTCGAGCCTACGTGTATCGGCAAGACGGTTTCACGTTCGATGCCGGGCCGACCATCGTGACCGCGCCCTTCCTGTTCGAAGAGCTGTGGGCGCTGTGCGGCAAGCGCTTGGGCGACGACGTCGAGTTGCGGCCGGTCGACCCGTTCTACCGGATCCGCTTCCACGACGGACAGGTGTTCGACTATTCGGGTGACCCGGCCGCCATGCGCGGGCAGGTCGCCAGGTTCTCGCCGGCCGACGTCGAGGGCTACGAGCGCTTCATGAAGCTGAGTGAGGCAACCTATCGCATCGGCTTCGAGCAACTCGGCCACGTGCCCTTCGGCTCGTGGAAGGACATGGTGAAGGTGTTGCCGGACCTGCTGCGGCTCGAGAGCTATCGCACCGTCTACGGCATGGTGGCGAAGCACATCCGCGACGAGCGGTTGCGCACCGTGCTGAGCTTCCATCCGCTGCTGGTGGGCGGCAATCCGTTCACGACCACGTCCGTGTACAGCCTGATCGCGTTCCTGGAGCGGCGCTGGGGTGTGCATTTCGCGATGGGTGGTACCGGCCGGCTCGTGCAAGGCCTGGTCGGCCTGATCGCAGGACAGGGCGGCGTGCTCCGCTGCAATTCGGAAGTGCGGGAGATCACGGTCGAACGCGGTGCGGCCACCGGTGTGAGGCTCGCGTCGGGCGAGACCCTCCGTGCGGACGTGGTGGTGTCGAACGCGGATGCCGCATGGACCTATCGGTACCTGCTGCCCAAGGCGACACGGCGTCGCTGGACCGACCGGCGCATCGAGCGGTCGCGCCATTCCATGAGCCTCTTCGTGTGGTATTTCGGCACGCGGCGCCGCTATCCTGACGTGCCGCATCACACCATCTTGCTCGGGCCACGGTATCGCGGGCTGCTCGGCGACATCTTCAAGCGCAAGGTGCTCGCCACCGATTTCAGCCTGTACCTGCATCGGCCGACGGCGACTGATCCATCGCTCGCGCCCGAGGGCTGCGATGCGTTCTACGTGCTCTCGCCTGTCCCGCATCTCGACAGCGGCACCGATTGGTCGACGCAGGGCGAGACCTATCGTCGTGCCATCGCGAAGTACCTGAGCGAGACGCTGTTGCCCGACCTCGAGGCCCAAGTCGTGACCTCGCGCCTGCTCACACCGCAGGATTTCCAGGATCGCCTGCTCTCGTTCCGCGGTGCGGCTTTCGGCATGGAGCCCGTGCTCACGCAGAGCGCGTGGTTCCGTCCTCACAATCGCAGCGAGGAGGTCGAGCGCCTCTACCTGGTCGGCGCCGGGACGCATCCGGGTGCCGGTCTGCCGGGTGTCCTCTCCTCCGCACGCGTGCTCGATACGGTGGTGCCCGATGCAGCCGTCTTCGCCTGACTCCCGGTCCGATCTCGCCCAGTGCGGCCTGCTGCTGCGGGGCGGGTCGCGCACGTTCTTCGCTGCGTCCCTGTTGTTGCCGCGAAGCATGCGCGAACCGGCCAGCGCGCTCTACGCCTTCTGTCGCCTTGCCGACGACGCGGTCGATCTGGGCGAGGATGGTCCGGGCGCACTCGATGGGCTGCGCAACAGGCTGGCGTGCATCTACGAAGGCCGCCCGCTACCGGTCGCTGCCGACCGGGCGCTGGCCGATGTCGTGGCGCGCTTCTCGATCCCGCGCGCGCTGCCCGAGGCACTGTTGCAGGGTTTCGAATGGGACGCCGCGGGCCGCCGCTACGAGACGCTGGAAGACTTGCTCGACTACGCGGCGCGGGTGGCCGGCACCGTGGGCGCGATGATGAGCGTGCTCATGGGCGGGCGCGTGCCCGAAGTCGTCGCTCGCGCCTGCGACATGGGCGTGGCGATGCAGTTGACCAACATCGCGCGCGACGTCGGTGAAGATGCCCGGTCGGGTCGCATCTATCTGCCGCTCGCGTGGCTGCGCGAGGCCGGGATCGATCCCCATGCCTGGCTACGCGCACCCGAGTATTCCGCGTCACTCGGCACGGTCGTGCAACGACTGCTCGACGTGGCCGACTGCCTGTACGAGCGGGCCGGCTCCGGCATCGCGCGCCTGCCGTTGGCGTACCGGCCCGGGATGCATGCCGCGCGCATCGTCTACGCGGAGATCGGGCGAGCGGTGGAGCGACAGGGCCTCGACTCGGTGTCGAGCCGTGCCACCGTATCGGGACAACGCAAGGTGTGGCTCGCCGGCCGTGCAGTGATCGAAGCTGGCTTGCCGCAGGGCAGCAGCGCCGGAGCGCCGCTCGCGGCGACGCGCTTTCTCGTCGAGGCTGTGGCTGCCTCGCCCGCACCGGCGGCGATGGCACGACGCAGTCTCACCGAGCACGTCGAATGGCTGATTGAACTGTTCACTCGTCTCGAGCAGCACGAGCGCCACCAGCATCTGCAGCGCCAGGCCGGCACCGGCTGACGCATGATGTCGGGCAACGTGCTGTTCCTGCTCGAGCTCTTGTTCGGTGCGGGCGTCGCGTTGGGATTCGCCGTCTGGGAGCTGGTGCAGCTGAAGCGCTATCGCGAGCGGCGCGAACGCGATGCGCGATCGGAGCGTGCCCCCGGCGCTGACTAGCCGTGCGTGCGCCTGCGCGGCATGCGAAACGGCAACAGCATCTGCACCCATCCCGATCGAAAGCGATCGAGCGACAGGCTTTCGTGCATGGCGGTGACCGGCTGTCCCAGCAGTCGTGTGGTCACGACCGACCGTGCGTAGAACGGCGTGTCCTCCAGTGTCTGCGCTACGACGGGTGCGTGACCGTGCTCCGCACGGGTGTTGCGCGCGATGCGCCAGATCAGACCGGGCGGCAGCGGTGCCCGCGGCGGTGGTTGGAAGTCCTCGATGCGGCCAGCATGGTCGCAGCGTAGCGCCAGCGAGAACGACTCGCCGCTGCGGCGCGTGACGTCATACAGAATGGCCGACCCGCCGTCGACCCGAGCGCGCGACCAGTCCCAGCGCACGAAGTCGTGCTCGAGTGGAGCATCGCCCGCATTGGAATCGAGGTAAGCCGAGCCCGACCACTGGAGGCCAGGGCGAGAGAGCGCCACTTCGACGCGCGAGCACGGTGCGAGCGGCGACCACCGCTGCCGACCCACGCCATCGAGAAAGTAGGTGTGACCAGGAGGCTCGGAAGGGTGCAGACGTACCGTACCGCGCACGCGCGCGGGCAGCGGAGCGGTGATCTCGTCGACGTGGATCACCAGGGCCGCACCATCCCATTCGATGGCGCTGGGACCGATCGCGAGCGACGTGGCGGTGCGCCGCAGTGCCGCGCGCGATCGTTCCGTGAGCGCCCAGCGCTTGCCGCCGTCGCCGTACAGCGCGACGTTGAGGGCGCAATAGTTCTCGGGATCGCCGGCGCCGCGCCGGCGCGCTCGCGCGTAGTAGGGCGAGAACACGCTGCCGACGAACGCGATGATGGTAAGCCCGTGCCTGCCGTCGTCGCTCATGGCGTCGAGGTACCACCACACGTAGCCGTTGAGGGCGACGGGCTGATCGAAGTCAAAGCGCACCGAAGTCCTCGAGGAGCGCGCGGCTCGCGAGGCGCCCCGACAGCGCGGCCATGGGCACGCCCGGCCCCGGATGCACGCTGCCGCCCGCGAGATACAAACCCGGAACACGGGTCCGTGCTCCGGGTCGCCGGAACGACGCTGCCCAGCCGTGCGATGCGCGGCCGTACAGGGCGCCGCCGGTTGCTGGGAACAGGCGTTCGAAATCGGCCGGCGTGGTCACGACCTTGTGGCGTGGTTCGACCTGCAGGCCGCAACGCGCGAGCATCGCGAACATCCGCGCTTCGCATTGCGCCGTCTCGAGAGGCTCGAAGCGGCGCACGTCGCCGCTGGGCGGGGCATTGACCAGACAGAGCAGCCGTTCGGCGCCGGTGGTCGACAGGACGCCATGGTCGTCGCGGTCCTGAGCGCAGACGTACACCGTGGGTTCCGCAGGCACCCGATCGTGGCGCAGCAGGTCCTCGAACTCGGCGGGGTAGTCGCGCGAAAAGAACACGGTGTGGCGCGTCAGAGGGAACCCGGCCGTCTTCGCCATGCAGGTCCACGTCATGGCCGACAGCGAGCGTGCGGCGCGTGGAATGGCCGGCACTGCGCGCGCGATGCCCGGACCGAGCTTGCCGGATGCCACGGCGGCTGCGTCGGCGTTCACGACGACGGCGTCCACGGCGAGGCGCTCGCCGGTGGCGAGCACGATTGCAGCGACCTTGCCGCCTTCGACGTGCACGTCGGTCACGTCGGCGCCGTAGCGGATACTGGCGCCCCGATCGACGGCCAGTCGCGCGAGCACCTGTGCGATGCGATGCATGCCGCCTTCGACGAGCCAGACACCTTCGCGTTCCACGTGCGCGACCAGCATCAACGTGGCCGGTGCGTGGAACGGCGACGAGCCGCAGTAGGTGGCGTAGCGGCCGAACAGCTGGCGCAGCCGCGGATCGCGGAAATGCTGGCCCAGGGCGCGCGCCAGCGTCGTGAAGGGCGAGATGCGCCAGAGATCGTTAAGACCGCTCCAGCCGGCACGGCGCGTCAGTTCGAGCGGGCTGGGCCGACTCGCGCGAATGAACGGACCTTCGAGGGTGCGGTAGACGCGGCGGGCGCGGTCGGCGAATGCGCGATAGGCCCGCGCTTCCGTGGCGCCCGCGAAGGTGCCGATGGCATCGATCGACTGCGACTCATCGGCATACAGATCGAGCCGTTCCGAGTCGTTCCACGCGTGGCGTGCCAGGGTATCGACGCCGCGCAGCGTCAGCGCGTCGGTCAACGACGCCCCGACGGCCTCGAACAGTTCGTCGAAGACCCAGCGCATGGTGAGCACCGTCGGTCCTGCGTCGACGCGGGCGATGCCGGCTGACGCTTCGCGCATCTTGCCGCCGGGTGCGGCGGCGCGCTCGAAGACGAGCACTTCGATGCCACGCGCCGACAGTTCCAGCGCTGTCGCCAAACCTCCGATGCCCGCCCCGATCACCGCTACGCGGTTCGCACCCATCCGCTGCCACGCCTCCGACAAGCATTCGTTGACTCGACCGGAACTGTGTGTCTATATTAACTTACAGTCCAAAGTGACAAGTAGAAATTACGATCAACGGATAACAGGAGGCACGCATGGACGGCATCACACGGGTCGAGAAAGCGCTGGCGGTGGCCATCGAGCAGCACCTCGCGGCCGCGGTGGCTCACACCGAAGCGCCCGGCTGCCCTCCACGCCTAGCAGCCGCCTTGCGTTACGCGGTGTTTCCCGGCGGTGCCCGGGTTCGTCCGAGGCTGTGTCTCGCTGTGGCGTGTGCGTGCAGCGAAGACGATCCCGGCGTGGCCGATGCGGCGGCGGCCGCAATCGAGTTGCTGCATTGCGCTTCGCTGGTTCACGACGATCTGCCCTGCTTCGATGACGCGGCCACCCGGCGCGGCAAGGCCTCGGTGCACCGTGCCTTCGGTGAACGCCTCGCCGTGCTCGCGGGGGACGCCTTGATCGTGCTGGCATTCCAGACCCTGGCCCGCGGCGTGACCACGGCGCCGCACCGGCTGGGGCCGCTCACGATGATCGTGAGTCGTGCCGTGGGGATGCCCGCCGGCATCGTGGCCGGACAAGCCTGGGAATGTGAACCCCACGTGAGCCTGGCCGACTACCAGCGGGCCAAGACCGGAGCGCTGTTCGCGGCGGCGACGGTGGCGGGTGCGACCGCTGCCGGTTACTCGGAGCCAGGCCAGTGGCGCACCCTGGGCGAGTGTCTCGGCGAGGCTTTCCAGGTGGCGGACGACCTGCGCGACGTGGTGTCGGATGCGACCGAACTGGGCAAGCCCACCGGCCGCGATGCGGTGCTCGGGCGCCCGAGCGCGGTGCGCGATCTCGGGTTGATCGGTGCGCAGGATCGCTTCGAGTATCTCGTCACGAGTGCCGTGGACTCCATACCACCATGTCCGGGGCGCGACGACCTGCGGGCCCTCATCACCATGGAGTCCGCGCACTTCCTGCCCAAGGAGCTTGCTCGGCGGGCCGCCTGAGGGCTGTCACGGCACGGCGCACTGAACAGTGTCCGTGGACGCTGCCTGGTCCCAACGCTGGCTGGCGACGCGCGACCGGCTGTTGGCGAGCCCGCGGTTTCAGCGGTGGGCGGCGGCGTTCCCGCTGACCCGACCGATCGCTCGTCGACGGGCGCGACAGCTGTTCGATCTGTGCGCGGGCTTCGTCTACACCCAGATCCTGCTCGCCTGCGTGCGCTTGCGGTTGTTCGAGATTCTCGCCGAACGCCCGCAAACTACAGCCGAACTGGCTCGTAAAATGTCGTTGTCCGGCGAAAGTGCTGATCGACTGCTCGCCGCTGCCACCGCGCTTCGTCTGGTGGAGAAGCGTGGCGACGAGCGCTATGCGCTCGGCCCGCTGGGCGCGCCGATGGTCGGGAATACCGGCCTCGCGGCCATGGTCGAGCATCACAGCGTGCTGTATGGGGATCTCGATGACCCGGTCGCGCTATTGCGAGGCGAGCGACGGGACACCGGGCTTTCGCGCTACTGGTCCTACGCGTCGTCCGATCGTCCGATCGATCTCTGCGGGGAACACGTGAGCGCCTACACGCGGCTGATGGCCGCATCGCAGCCGCTGGTTGCCGGGGAAATCCTGGACGCCTACCCGATGTACCGGCACCAATGCCTGCTCGACGTGGGCGGGGGCGACGGTTCGTTCCTGGCGAGTGCGGCGCAGCGGGCGCCGGGCCTCCGGGTGATCCTGTTCGACCTGCCACCGGTCGCGGAGCGGGCACGCTCCCGATTCGCCGCCGCCGGCCTTGCCGATCGAGCTATCGCGGTGGGTGGCGACTTCCACGTGGACCCGCTGCCGGCGGGCGCAGACGTCATCTCCCTGATCCGCGTCATCCACGACCACGATGATGCGCAAGCCCTTTCGATCCTGGTAGCGGTCCGCCGGGCGCTGCCGCCAGACGGGACGCTCTTGCTGGCCGAACCCTTGGCCGGGACCCGCGGCGCCGAACCGGTGGGAGACGCCTATTTCGGCTTCTATCTCATGGCAATGGGCCAGGGGCGGCCGCGCACCCGGGCCGCGATCGAGGCGCTACTGCGGGCGGCGGGCTTCCGGCGCCCGCGCTGGATGCGAACGCGCATCCCGCTGCAGACGTGCCTGCTGGCGGCCGAGCCGATGGTTGACGGCTCGGGGCGTTAATCCAACTTGACACTACAACATGTCCGAGTAGACTGACACTCATGGACACTCAGCATTCGATAACGAGCTGCGGTCAGCGCTCGACACAATGAGTCCTGCGATGAACACGCTGGCTGTCGTGCTCGAAGAACCCGAGCATCTCGTGCTCAGCCGTCTGGCACTCTCCCCGCCGGGCGCTGAAGACGTGGTCGTCGACATCGAGTGGAGCGGCATCAGTACCGGGACCGAGCGGTTGCTCTGGTCCGGTCGCATGCCGCCGTTCCCGGGAATGGGCTACCCGTTGGTACCTGGCTACGAGTCCGTGGGGCGGGTGAGCGCCGTAGGCGTCGGTACCACCGCCCGGTTGGGTGACCGGGTGTTCGTGCCCGGGGCGCGCTGCTTCGGCGACGTGCGCGGTCTGTTCGGGGGCGCTGCGGCGCGCGTCGTGGTGCCGCAATCGAAGGTCGTTCCCTTCGACGAACGGCTGGGCGAGCAAGGCGTGCTGCTGGCTCTGGCGGCGACAGCGCATCACGCGATCGGTGGCGCGAACGCGCACCAACCCGACCTGATCGTCGGTCACGGCGTGCTCGGACGCCTGATCGCGCGCCTGGCGGTGATCGCCGGCGCGCACCCCGTGGTGTGGGAGCGCAACGCCGATCGTGCCGAGGGTGCCGAAGGCTACAGCGTCATCGACCCGAAGGACGATCCGCGCCGTGACTACCGCACGATCTGCGACGTGAGCGGCGACTCGGCATTGCTCGATACACTGATCTCGCGGCTTGCTCCCGGAGGCGAAGTCGTGCTCGCCGGGTTCTACAGCGAGCCGTTGTCCTTCACGTTTCCGCCGGCGTTCATGCGCGAGGCGCGTATTCGTGTCGCGGCCGAGTGGCGCGAGCCGGATCTCACGACCGTGCGCGAGCTGGCCGAGTCGGGACGACTGTCGCTCGACGGACTCATCACTCACCGCCGCGATGCAGGCGATGCCCCGGAGGCCTATCGCACGGCGTTCGGCGACCCGAGCTGTCTCAAAATGATCCTCGATTGGAGAGCGTACTCATGAACGACGCCTGCGCCAGCAACGTCGCGGTACCGGTCAAGTTCAGCATGAAGGACCGCCTGCGCGCCGAAGCCGCCATCGAGCCCGATCCGGTTTCCACGGCCGCGCCCACCAAGACCACGCAGATCATCGCGATCTACGGCAAGGGCGGCATCGGCAAGAGTTTCACGCTCGCCAACCTGTCGTACATGATGGCGCAGCAGGGCAAGAAGGTGCTGCTGATCGGCTGCGATCCGAAGAGCGACACCACGAGCCTGCTGTTCGGCGGCAAGGCCTGCCCCACCATCATCGAGACCTCGTCGAAGAAGAAGCTGGCCGGCGAGCAGGTCGCCATCGGCGACGTCTGCTTCAAGCGCGACGGCGTGTTCGCCATGGAACTCGGTGGTCCCGAAGTGGGCCGCGGCTGCGGCGGTCGCGGCATCATCCATGGCTTCGAGACGCTCGAGAAACTCGGCTTCCACGAGTGGGGCTTCGATTACGTCCTGCTCGATTTTCTCGGCGATGTCGTGTGCGGCGGGTTCGGTCTGCCGATCGCGCGCGACATGTGCCAGAAGGTCATCGTGGTCGGCTCGAATGACCTGCAGTCGTTGTACGTCGCGAACAACGTGTGCTCGGCGGTGGAGTACTTCCGCAAGCTCGGCGGCAATGTCGGCGTCGCCGGCCTCGTGATCAACAAGGACGATGGCACGGGCGAGGCCCAGGCGTTCGCCAAGGCCGTCGGTGTCCCGGTATTGGCAGCGATTCCTGCCCACGAGGACATCCGTCGCAAGAGCGCCAACTACGAAATCATCGGTCGCCCCGGTGGCCAGTGGGCCTCGGTGTTCGAGGAACTCGCGACCAACGTTGCCGAAGCACCGCCATTGCGGCCGACCCCGCTGACGCAGGACGGTCTGCTGGGGCTCTTCTCCGGAGACGTGGTGGGTCGCAACGTGGTGCTGGAACCGGCGACCCTGTTCGATATGGTCGGCAAGACCGAGATCGAGCACAAGTCGCTCGAAGTGGTCTACGACGCGGCTTGATTCGACTCCAGGACGCGACTTGATTCGATGAACGCGAAGACGCCCCCAGAGTTGCTGCAACCGCCGCCCGGCGCCGAGTTGGTCTACGACGCGGCGGGCGCCGCTCCCATGACCAACGATGGGGCGGAGCCGGTGGTGGAGAAGCGCGTCATTCCGATCAACGTCGCGGCGACGGCATCCGACGGTCTGGGTTGTCATTCCGGCAAGGAGCAGTTGCGTGCCGCGGCCGCGGCTGCCGGCAACAGCGAAACCCTGCAGCGTTACGCGGCCGACTATCCCATCGGGCCGCACGACCAGCCGCAGAGCATGTGTCCCGCCTTCGGTTCCCTGCGCGTGGGCTTGCGCATGCGCCGTACCGCGACCGTGCTGTCCGGCTCGGCGTGCTGCGTCTACGGGCTCACGTTCACGTCGCACTTCTACGGGGCGAAGCGCACCGTGGGCTACGTACCGTTTAACTCGGAGACCCTGGTCACCGGCAAGCTGTTCGAGGACATCCGCGAAGCGGTGTTCAAGCTCGCCGACCCGGCGCTCTACGACGCCGTGGTCGTGACAAACCTCTGCGTGCCCTCTGCCTCAGGTGTGCCGCTTCGGCTTCTGCCCAAGGAGATCAACGGGGTGCGCATCGTCGGCATCGACGTGCCGGGCTTCGGCGTACCGACGCACGCAGAAGCGAAGGACGTGCTGGCTGGAGCGATGCTTCACTACGCCCGCACCGAAGCCGAGCAGGGTCCGGTGGCTGCGCCACGCAATGGCGTGAGCGACAAGCCGACCGTCACGTTTCTCGGCGAGATGTTTCCGGCCGACCCGGTGGGCATCGGCATGATGCTCGAACCACTCGGCCTCGCGGCCGGTCCGGTGGTGCCCACGCGCGAGTGGCGTGAGCTTTATGCCGCGCTCGACTGTGCCGTCGTGGCCGCGATCCACCCTTTCTACACCGCCTCGATGCGGGAGTTCGAGGCGGCAGGGCGCACCATCGTCGGTTCCGCCCCAGTGGGCTATGACGGCACCGCCGCCTGGCTTGACGCGATCGGGGACGCGTGCGGGATCGCCAGCGATCTGGTGGGCGCGACCAAGAACAAGATCCTGCCCGCAATTCGAAGCGCACTGGATCGAACACCGATCAAGGGCCGCGTAACTCTCTCGGGCTACGAAGGTTCGGAATTGCTGGTGGCGCGACTGCTGATCGAGAGCGGCGCGGATGTCCGATACGTGGGTACCGCCTGTCCGCGGACCCGCTGGTCCGACCCGGACAGAGAATGGCTCGAAGGGAAGGGTGTCCGCGTGCAGTACCGCGCTTCCCTGGAACAGGATCTTGCCGCGATGGCGGAATTCGAGCCCGACCTTGCGATCGGCACGACGCCGGTGGTGCAGGCCGCGAAGGAACGCGCGATTCCCGGACTCTATTTCACGAACCTCATCTCGGCGCGGCCGCTGATGGGTGTGGCCGGAGCGGGATCACTCGCCCAGGTGATTGGCGGAGCGCTTGCCAACAAGGCGCGCTTCGACACCATGAAGGAATTTTTCACCGGGGTCGGCGAGGGTCATGCAGCCGGTATCTGGGAAGACACGCCAAAGGATCGCCCCGAGTTCCGCGCGGCCTATCGCAAGCAACTGGAGAAGCTGGCGAAGAAGTCCAAGATCGAGGACCCGATCTGATGCTGGTCCTCGACCACGATCGCGCGGGCGGCTACTGGGGCGCGGTGTATGTCTTCACCGCCATCAAGGGCCTGCAGGTCATCATCGACGGCCCGGTGGGCTGCGAGAACCTGCCGGTGACTTCGGTCCTGCACTACACCGACGCGCTGCCGCCGCATGAACTGCCGATCGTGGTAACGGGCCTGGGCGAAGAAGAACTCGGCCAGCACGGCACCGAAGGCGCGATGAAACGGGCGCACAAGGTGCTCGACCCGGACCAGCCCGCGGTCGTGGTGACCGGCTCCATCGCCGAGATGATCGGCGGCGGCGTGACGCCCGAAGGCACGAACATCAAGCGCTTCCTGCCGCGCACCATCGACGAGGACCAGTGGCAGAGTGCCAATCGCGCGATGTTCTGGCTCTGGACCGAGTACGGTCTGAAGAAGATTCCGGCCCGCAAGGAGCGCAAGCTGGGTGAGAAGCCGCGCGTCAACATCATCGGGCCGAGCTACGGTTACTTCAACATGCCCTCCGACCTCGCCGAAATCCGGCGGCTCGTGGAGGGTATCGGCGCCGAGATCAACCTCGTGTTCCCGCTCGGGAGTCACCTGGCCGATGTGCCGAAGCTCATCGACGCCGACGTCAACGTCTGCATGTACCGTGAGTACGGGCGGATGCTGTGCGAAGCGCTCGAGCGACCGTACCTCCAGGCACCGATCGGACTGCACAGCACGACGAAATTCCTCCGCACGCTGGGCGAACTGCTCGGCCTCGATCCCGAGCCGTTCATCGAGCGCGAGAAGCACACCACGGTGAAGCCGCTCTGGGACCTGTGGCGGTCGGTCACCCAGGACTTCTTCGGCACCGCGAGCTTCGCCATCGTGGCCAACGAGACCTACGCACGAGGTGTGCGGCACTTTCTTGAAACGGAGATGGGCTTGCCGTGCACGTTCGCGTTCGCGCGTCGTCCGGGCGTCAAGCCCGACAACGACGCGGTGCGCCAGGCGCTCAAGGACAAGCCGCCGCTCGTGTTGTTCGGCAGCTACAACGAGCGCATGTACTCGGCGGAACTGGGCGGCCGCTCCATGTATATCCCGGCCTCGTTCCCGGGGGCGATCATCCGCCGCCATACCGGCACGCCGTTCATGGGATACGGGGGCGCTACCTATCTCGTGCAGGAAATCTGCAACGCGTTGTTCGACGCGCTGTTCAACATTCTGCCGCTCGGCACCGATCTCGATCGGGTCGAAGCCACGCCGGCACGGGTCGGCGCGTCGAACGAGCTGCCATGGGACGCGGACGCGCACCAGTTGCTCGCGGAGGTCGTGGCGACGCAACCGGTCCTGGTTCAGATATCGGCAGCGAAGCGCATCCGCGATCGTGCCGAGCGCGATGCTCGGCGTGCAGGCGAGTTGCGCGTCACGACGGCGCGCGTGGAGCGTTCGCGCACTGCCTTGACCGAAGGGATCGCCGCGTGAGCGCTCCTTCCAAAGATTCGAAGAATCTGCCCGGCAGCTTCGGGCGGACTGTGGGCCGTGGCGGATCTTCGCTGCGGCGATTTCCGCCGCGCGCTGTGGGGTGCGGTAACGGTCGCAAGACCAATCTGGAGGCTTGATACATGGCTGACATGCAAAGAACAGGCTCGCTTTCCGGGCTGACGGAAGACGAAGCCAGGCAGTTTCACGGCATCTTCATGACGAGCTTCATCGTCTTCACGGTGATTGCCATCGTCGCGCACATCCTGGCGTGGAGCTGGAAGCCCTGGTTGTAACAGGTCACTACCCCGAAGGAGGGCTCGCAAATGTCTGATGAACGGAACCAGTCACCAACGGCGCTCGCGCACAACGGGTCGAACGGATTCGGCGTCATCTTCCTGTCGAGCTTCATCGTCCTGCTTCTCGTGGCACTGGTGGCGCAGACGTTCGCGCTGCAGTGGCGGACCTGGTTGCCCGGGGCCGCAGGGGAGCGATCGATGGTCGGGGGCGTGAAAACGGCGGTCTACACCTTTATGTCGCATCTCACTTAGGAGACGAGAAACATGTGGAGAATCTGGCTTCTGTTCGACCCGCGCAGGTCCTTGATCGCGTTGTTCACCTTCTTGTTCGTGCTGGCACTGCTGATCCATTTCATCCTGCTCAGCACCGACAAGTTCAACTGGATCGAGGGTTCGAAGGCGCACGGTGGCGGCACGCCGCCCGCGGTGCCGGCAGCCCAGAAGTAGCTGCGGTCGTGGAGGGACGCGGACGCGCCGGGCGGTGAAGTCCCGACGCCGTCCGCAACCCTCGAGTGCCAGGACAAGCAGCCCGCGACGGGGCGCGTTCCAAGGGAGGAAGCAGCGATGTCGATGCTCAGCTTTGAAAGGAAATACCGCGTTCGCGGTGGAACGCTGCTCGGAGGCGACCTGTTCGATTTCTGGGTAGGCCCGTTCTACGTGGGCTTTTTCGGTGTCACCACGATCTTCTTCGCCACGCTCGGTACGGCGCTGATCGTGTACGGAGCCGCCATCGGTCCGACGTGGAACCTCTGGCAGATCAATATAGCGCCGCCGGACTTGAGCTACGGGCTCCGGTTCGCGCCGCTGAAGGAGGGCGGGTTATGGCAGCTCATCACCATCTGCGCGGTCGGCTCGTTCTGCTCGTGGGCCCTGCGCGAAGTGGAGATCTGTCGCAAGCTCGGCATCGGCTACCACGTGCCCTTCGCGTTCAGTTTCGCGATCCTCGCGTACGTGACGCTGGTCGTGTTCCGCCCGCTGCTGCTCGGTGCCTGGGGCCACGGTTTTCCCTACGGCATCCTGAGCCATCTCGACTGGGTGTCGAATACCGGCTACCAGTATCTGCACTTCCACTACAACCCGGCGCACATGATCGCGGTGAGCTTCTTCTTCACCACGTGTCTCGCGCTGTCGCTGCACGGCGCGTTGATCCTCTCGGCCACCAATCCGGGCAAGGGTGAGCGCATGAAGACACCGGAGCACGAGAACACATTCTTCCGCGACACCATCGGCTACTCCATCGGACCGCTCGGCATCCATCGGCTCGGGCTGTTCCTCGCATTGAGTGCGGTGTTCTGGAGCGCGGTCTGCATCATCATCAGCGGCCCGTTCTGGACCCGTGGCTGGCCTGAATGGTGGGGGTGGTGGCTCAACCTCCCGATCTGGTAACCAGAACGACAAAAGGGGATCACCATGGCGGAGTACCAGAACATCTTCACGCGCATTCAAGTGCACGGCCCTGCGTACGCAGGCGTTGCGTTGCCGGCAGGCAGTGTCTGGCAGCGCTCGGGCAAACCGGGCTTCATGCACCTCCTCGGCAAGTTTGGCGATGCGCAGATCGGCCCCATCTATCTCGGCACCACGGGGCTGCTGTCGCTCATCTGCGGCTTCATCGCGATCGAGATCATCGGGCTCAACATGTTTGCGTCCGTCAACTGGGATCCGATCCAGTTCGTGCGCCAACTGTTCTGGCTCGGGCTCGAGCCGCCGGCGCCGGAGTACGGGCTCAAGATTCCGCCGTTGCGCCAAGGCGGGTGGTGGCTGATGGCCGGCTTCTTCCTCACCGCGGCGATCCTGCTGTGGTGGGTGCGCATGTACCGGCGCGCCAAAGCGCTCGGCATGGGGACTCACGTCGCGTGGGCCTTCGCATCCGCCATCTGGCTCTATCTCGTGCTGGGTTTCATCCGGCCGCTGCTGATGGGGAGCTGGAGCGAGGCGGTGCCGTTCGGCATCTTCCCGCACCTCGACTGGACCGCCGCATTCTCCATCCGCTATGGCAACCTGTTCTACAACCCCTTCCACATGCTATCGATCGCGTTCCTGTATGGCTCCGCGCTGCTGTTCGCGATGCACGGGGCGACGATCCTGGCGGTGAGCCGGTTCGGGGGCGATCGCGAGCTAGAACAGGTGGTGGATCGCGGCACCGCGTCCGAGCGCGCCGCGCTGTTCTGGCGCTGGACCATGGGATTCAACGCGACCATGGAATCGATCCATCGCTGGGCCTGGTGGTTCGCGGTGTTGACGCCGCTGTGCGGCGGCATCGGCATCCTGTTGACCGGCACCGTGGTCGACAACTGGTACCTGTGGGCGGTCAAGCATCACGTCGCACCGGCCTACCCGGCCGTGTTTGCGCCGGTGCTGGATCCGGCCGCAGCCGGCGGAGCGTCGCAATGAAGATCGCCGACCGCCGCAAACGCATGGTGGTGTTCGCGAGCGCGTGTGCGCTGGCGATCGGCTACGGAACGTTCGTGCCCGAGCGCGAATCGTTGCCCATGCCGCAGATCAGGCTGGCCGACGCATCCTCGTTCCTCAACCTGTTCCCGCCGGTCAAGGAACCGGCATCCAATCCGGGAGATTCGCGATGAACGCCAATACACGGAGGCTGGGCGCACTCCTCGTACTGGGGGTGTCCGCGCTGGTGGTCGGTTGCGAACGCCCACCGACGGAAACCGTGCAGCGCGGCTACCGCGGCACCGGCATGGTCGGCGTCTACAATCCGCGGACCGTCGCGGATCTGCAGGCGGCGAACAAGGTGCCCGACCCGACCCCCGCGGCGGAATCGGGCGGACCGTCGGCCGGAACCCAGTTCAAGAACGTGAAGGTGCTCAACGACCTCAGCGTGGCGGAGTTCACGCGCGTGATGGTCGCGATCACGAGCTGGGTCTCGCCGAAGGAAGGTTGCGCCTATTGCCACAAGGGCGCGGACCTCGCGGACGATTCGATGTACACCAAGGTGGTCGCACGCAAGATGCTGCAGATGACGCGCCACATCAACGCGGACTGGAAGAATCACGTGGCCGACACCGGAGTCACTTGCTACACGTGCCACCGCGGCAATCCGGTTCCGGCGAACGTCTGGTACGACGACCCTGGCGCACGCATGGCGAAGGGGTTTGCCGGAGGCCTGGGCGACCAGAACATGCCCGGGACCAAGGTGGGCCTCACGGCGATGCCGAACGATCCGTTCGGTCGCTATTTCGTGAAGGACGGACCGATCCGTGTGGTGGCGACCGAGCCGCTGCCCGGTGCCCCCGGCAAGTCGATCCAGCAGACCGAATGGACCTACTCACTGATGATGCACATGTCCGAGTCGCTCGGCGTCAACTGCACCTATTGCCACAACAGCCGGTCGTTCGCGGAGTGGGGCACCAGCAGCCCACCGCGCACCACTGCATGGCACGGCATCCGCATGGTGCGCGATCTCAACGTGGGCTTCCTCGAACCCTTGAGTGGTGTGTTCCCGAAGGAGGAGCTCGGGCCCAAGGGCGACGTGCCCAAGGTGAGTTGTGCGACCTGCCACCAGGGAGTCTACAAGCCGCTTTACGGGGCGAGCATGGCGAAGGACTATCCGGAACTGGGCGGAGCACACGCTTCCGGGAAGTAGCCGGACTCCACACCACGCATCGACTTGGTCATGCAATAGCGATCCTGACTCGCGGATCTCGAAGGGGTGGCCCGCAGGGGTCGCCCCTTTTTGTTACTCTCGTTCGACCTGCCAGGGTGTCGTGCGATCGACATCCGTCGGCTACTGTCCGCAGTCGAACCTATGAAGGAGGCCGAGTCATGAGCAGCATTCGAGCAGCCCGAACTTTCCTTGCCACGGTGGTGATTGCGGCACTCCCCTTCGCTTCGGCAGTGGCCGGCGATGTCGAAGACGTCAATGCAGCCGAGGAAGCGCGCTATGCGGTGATGATCGCGCAGGACCGCGCTGCCCTGGCGGCGATTCTCGCCGACGAGTTCATCTATCACCAGCCGAGTGGCCGGGTGCAGGACAAGGCGGGTTACATCGAACAGGTGACAGGTGGCGACGTTCGCATCAAGAAGGCCGAACGTTACGACATCAAGATCAACGTCTATGGCGAAACGGCCACCGCCACCGGTTCGACCAAGGTCGACGTCGAATTGAAGGGCGAACCAAAGCAGTTCGACCTGCGCTTTCTCGACGTGTGGGTGAAGCGCGACGGACGCTGGCAGATCGTCGCGCGGCAGTCGGCGTACAAGATACCGGCGAAGTAACCGCCGCTTCCGGACCGGGTCGCTACCTGGGGGTTCGTGACCCGAGGCCCCAGCTCCACAGCGCCGTCGTCGGCATCGGCAGCACCATGAACCAGTGCTCCAGGATGGCGAGCGACAGCAATGCTGCGGCGAGCGCCAGGCCGGTCGCATCGAATGCGGAGGCGCTGGTGGCGGTCGCTTCGGTCCACAGGATCGCCGCCAGGATCGTTGCAACGGTCACCGATATCGGGAACAGCAGGTTCATCGGCCGTTTAACGAAGAAGCTGCGCAGGTAGCGCAACCGCTCCGGCAGGAATTCCTCGCCGAGGTTGCGCACGCCGAGGAACAGATTCAGTTTGGCGCTCAACCGCATGGCCCACAGGATGAGGAAGGTCCACAACCCGACCTGATTCGGCGCTCCCGAGGACAGTAGCGCGATGCTGCCGGCGGCAAAGACGATCGCGAGTTCATGGTAGGCGATCGCCTGGATCGCGAACACGAAGCGGCGCCATTCGCTGCAACCGACGGGTGCGGCCGACGTCCGCGGCCCGGTGACGAAGCCCATCAAAAACGAGATCTCGACCCAGCCCCAGATGATGATGGCGCACGTGAACGCGCAGTAGGCGCCGGCGACCGTGGTGCTTTCGCAGCTGCGATCGAGGCCGATCAGGGCAAGCAGGGCCAACGCGGTGGCGGCGAACATGCTCCACCGGAAGGTGTGCCGCGGCAGGCCGTCGAGATACAGGATCGCACCGGTGGTGAACCACCAGACGAACAGTGCGTAGAGCGCCGGCAGTCCGTATGCGGCCATGATCGTTGCCCGCGGCCCTCCTACCAGGCCGGTGCCATCAGCACGCGTTGCGGAATCTCGTTGCGCTTCATCGGCAGCAAGTAAAGGCGTGCGAATGTCGCGACCGCGCCGATGGCGAGCGCACCGCGCCTTGCCATCCCCGGCAAGCCGCCGCGCGCTTTCGCCGCCTCCGTGGCCACCGCGATGCGGCGCAGCCGCTCGAGGCCGGCCCGGAACTTGGGGTTGTCGATGTCGAGTTCCACGGGGAACACCTGGCGCGCGATCTCCGACGTGATGCGGAAGACCTGGTAGTCGTACGCCGTCGAGTCGAGGCCGAGAGCGGTGTGCAGCTCCGGACGCGTGTGGTCGCGCACGTACATGGTCGCGTACACCGCGAGCAGGAAGAAGCGGATCCAGAGTTTGTTGTGGCCAGCCAGCAGCTTCGGGTCGGCTCGCATCAGCAGGGCCAGGGCTTCCCCGTGGCGGAACTCGTCGTTGCACCAGCGCTGGAACCACTTGAAGATCGGATGAAAGCGATGCTCCGGATGGCGCTCGAGCTGGCGGTAGATCGAGATGTAGCGCGCGTAGCCGATCTTCTCCGAGAGGTACGTGGCGTACAGGATGAACTTCGGCTTGAAGTAGGTGTACTTCTTCGCGCGCTTCAGGAACCCCAGGTCCACCGCCACGCCGAAATCGCGCAGCGACTGGTTGATGAAGCCTGCGTGGCGCGACTCGTCGCGCGCCATGAAGCCCATCAGCTTCTTGATGTCCGGATTGGTGACGTGCTTCTCGATCTCCTTGTAAAGCACGCAGCCGGAGAACTCCGAGGTGACCGACGAGATCAGGAAATCCAGGAACTCGCGTCGCAGCGCCGGCGGGAGCTCGCGGATCTCGGACGTGAACTCGGGCGTGCGTTTGAAGTGATCGTGGTTGTTGTCGCCTTCGAACTCGAGCAGGAGCGCGTCCCACTCCTCGCGCACGAGACTCACGTCCATGCGATCCATCGCATCGAAATCGGTCGTGTAGAAGCGCGGCGTCAGCATCGTCTCCTGGTTGGCGAGGCTGGTGGCTTCTGCGGATGAGGCGACGACGTCGGCGGTGGTTTCCATGGTGCGGGTTCTCCTGTGCGGATGCGCTAGCTGTTGCCGCCCTCAAGGTGGAGCAGGCGGACGAAGACGGCGGCGTTGGTCGGGCCGAACGCTTCCAGATTGACCTGGCGGCCGGTCGCCGGATCGGTCAGCGTCAGGCGGCCGTCCGCGTGACCGACGAGTTGGAACGGTTGCTCCTGGCCGATGCCCTGGCGGTGGCGCTCACGCGCCAATCCCCGCAAGGTGCCGCGCAGGAATCCATTCGTGCCCGGGGCGACGGTGTCGACCACGCCACCGTCGCGGCCCGACAACACGAGAATGCTGCCGTTGGGCTGGTCTTCGAAGCGCAATGCCGCCTGGCTCACGACCGGGGACTCGGTGACGCGGGTGGTTTCAAGGCCGCTTGCGCGAAACGCCGCAACGCCGCCCAGAGCGATGAGCACCAGCATCGAGGCCCCGATGAGGGGTGCGATCGGAAACGACGTGGCGCGAAACGCGGTGTTCATGGTCGTTGCTCCGGGCTCAAGCGGCGGCGATGGAACGCGAACGCACGCGCACGATCCTCGTCGGTGCGCTGCCGGAGGCCAACGGTTGGGTGGCGACGCCTGCCGATGCAGCCAGCGCCTGCGACAGGATGCTCGCCACGCGCTCGGCTTCAGGAATGCCGCGCAGCATCGGCTGCGGCTGCTTCACCTGCCACGGCCGGGCGTGCGGCCAGAGGTTGAGATAGGCGATCCGGTCCGAGCCGGTCAACGCGAGCGGGATGTCGCCGCTGCCGTCGCGCCGGAGCTTGAGCCCGGCGGAACCGATGGCCTTGAAGGGCAGATTGAACGTCACCGTCAACACGATGCCGATGCGCATCACGACGCGCTCGGTCGTGATGGCGTAGCGTGCGGTCCGCGCGGTGAACCAGGCGATGAGGCACAGCAATCCCACGGCGAGCACGCCCAATGCCGTGAGCGCGATGGAACCGACCAGCGCACTGGCAAGGGCCGTTCCGTCGGACACGTTCGCGGCGATCCGCCAAGCGAGCAGCACCAAGAAGTAAAACGCGACCTTGCGGGCGTGGAATACGTGGATCGCAAGTTGGCGCCAGTCCGGACCGCCCTCCCACAGCACGCGTTCACCGCTTGGCAGCGGCTCCGGCAGGCCGCCGCGCTCCAGTTGTGCCATCTCTTCTTCGTGGTGGTTCACAGGAAGGGCTCCGCACGGTCCGGGTCGGCGTACAGCGTGCCGGCGCCGTAGTAGGCAGCGATCTTCTCTTCCTCGAGGAAGGTGACCTGGTCCGGACTCTTGGTGCCGGGCACGTTCTGGAAATGCCGCGCGTGGATCGAGCGCACCGTTATCGCGGCGTTGCGGCCCGTGCTGATCTTGGCGAACGTGTTCGGGATGAGAACCTTGCGGCCGTTCACGTCCGCCTCGAAGTAGCGGATCAGCGTCTCGGAGGTATCGACCCACACGTCGGTGACCTTGCCCGCGACATTGCCGTCACCGCCCACCACCGGCATGCCGCGCGGATCGGGATCGGCGGCAGCGAGCGCGAAGCCGGTTGCTCGCCGCAGCGGCACGATCTTCGGTTGGCCGTCGACGGTCAGGTCGGGCGTGTCGGCGCGCTCGGCGTAGGCGCCGGGGCCCACTTCCGCCAGCATCGGGTCTCCCACGGGCTCGAGCGGCGCGCCCAGCCACGGACCAATGGGCCGGGCGTTGATCGTGCGCGCGTCGCGCTTGTCGTTCGGCGCGCTGAACGTCCCGCCGTGGGGTAGCAGGAAGGTCTTGGGCTTCGGAATCGACGGGAAGCCCTGGACCCGGATGCTGCCCGAGCGATCCGATTCGAGCGGATAGCCTTCGCGCTTGTTCTCGCGGTGCAGGTAGAAGATCAGGCCAGCGAAGAAGATCCAGAACGCGTACAGCGCGAGCTGGGCGACGTCGATGTACTGGGTAATGGCACCGGTTTGCATAGCGTGACCTCCCTTGATGGAATTGTTCTCAGCCTGGAAATTCCGCCAGGCCGAATCGCGACGACGATTGCGGCCGGGTCTCGTGGTTCGGGCGAACCAGCGGCCCGATCGCGACCAGCGTTGCGAACAGCAACGCGATTTCGATGTGGTAGACGACGCTGTAGCCCACCGACGGGCCGGTGAGCGCCGGACCCAGCATGCCGTGCGCGGCGAGGCTCGAGATGCCGTCGCGCAGTGCGCCGCCGAGAAAGATGGACAACCCGGCGGCGGAGGCCTGTACCGCTCCCCAGGCGCCGAGCGCCAGACCGTTGTGCCCATCGTGGCGCAGCGCCATCGCTGCGGTCAGCGTGCCGACCGCGAACAGGCCGCCACCAAAACCGATCAGCACGGTTCCGATCCGGAACAGGAATGCGGATTCCAACGGGTCGGCGAAGACCACTCCCGCGAACGCGAAGATGCCCACCAGCGCACCCATGGCTGCCAACCGGTGGGCATCCGTGCCCTCGCCGAGCTTGTGAGCGGCTATGGTAAAACCGCCCAGGCTCCCGGCCGCCAGCAGCGCGGTGAGGAGACTCGTGGCGCCGACGCCAAGATGCAGAATCTGTCCGCCATAGGGCTCCAGCAGGATGTCCTGCATGCTGAAGCCCGCGGTACCGAGGCCGACCGCGACCAGCAGGCGCACCGGCTTGCCGGCGCGAGTGAATTTGCGCCAGGCCTCGCGGAAGTTCGCGCGTGGCTCGTCCGGCGTCGCAACCCTTGACGTCCTCCGGGGCTCTTGCTTCCAGAGAGCGAGCAGGTTGAGCCCCATGGTCACCATCGCCGCACCCTGGATCACCTGGATCAGGCGGACGTTGGAAAAATCGGCGAGCAGCACACCGAAAACCAGCGAGCTGAGAGCCATTCCGAGTAGAAGCATGACGTAGAGCAGTGCGACCACGCGCGGCCGGGATGCGGCGGGCGCCAGGTCGGTCGCGAGTGCCAAGCCCGCGGTCTGTGTCGTGTGCAGGCCGGCGCCGACGAGCAGGAAGGCGAGTGCCGCGCCGGCGTGCCCGACCTCGGCGGGCGCGTGGCCCTTGCCGGTCAGCACGAGCAGGGCGAAGGGCATGATGGCGAGTCCGCCGAACTGCAGCAGTGTTCCCATCCAGATGAACGGCACGCGGCGCCAGCCGAGTACCGAGCGATAGGTGTCCGAGCGAAAACCGATAAGCGCGCGAAATGGCGCGAACAGCAGCGGCAGCGAGACCATCAGCGCCACGAGCCAGGCGGCGACGCCGAGTTCCACGATCATGACCCGGTTCAGAGTGCCGTTGAGCAACGCCGCGGCCATGCCGACGGATACCTGGAACAGCGACAGCCGCAGCAACCGACCGAGGGGCAGCTCCGGCGTGGCGGCATCCGCGAACGGCAGGAACCGGGGGCCTACCCGGGTCCACGTGCGTGCGAGGGTCGCGTTGATATCCATTCCTGGTCAGGCGTGCATGTGAGTCCACTGCGCGCAGGTATCAGACAGTTCCACAGCCTGCGATGTGTAGAAGCCGCTCGCGATCCGCTGGGTACGGCCAGGCTGCCATGTTGCCAGTCCGGTCTCGCGGGCGAGCAGGAACTCGAGCTTGGCGAAGCTCACCGGCTCGATCGCCGGGGCGCGATCGCCACGCGGAAACAACCGGCCGACTGCATGCATCAGCGCCAGCGCCGGTGTCTTCGGTGCAAAGGTGAACAGGATCGACTCGCGCGTGCGCGCGGCCAGGTCGGCGAGCACTCGAACCACATCGGGCGCGCGATAGTGAATCAGCGAGTCCATCGCCACGACATAGTCGAACGACCCGAGCGCCGGATCGAGCATGTCGCCGACGCGAAAATCGACGCACCCCTTACCCAGGTCGTTGGGCAGCCGCTCGCGTGCGAGCTGTACCAGCGTGGGCGACAGATCGATCGCCACCACATCGGCACCGCGCTTCGCCGCTTCCACCGACAACGCTCCCGTGCCGCATCCGGCATCGAGCAGGCGGCATCCGGCGAGGTCGGGGGGCAGCCAGCCGAGCAGCGTGCTGCGCATGCGATCGCGTCCGGCGCGGACCGTCGCGCGGATCCCGCTCACCGGCGCATCGGAAGTGAGGCGCTTCCACGCATCGACCGCCGTGCGGTCGAAGTAGGTCTGGAGTTGTCCGCGGCGCTGCAGGTAGGAGGTGCTCATGGCGTCAGTCGAATCCGAGGAGGTCGAAGATTTCGCGGTCCTTCATGGGCGTCACTTCGAGCGGATCGGTGCCGGCCCACAGACGTGCCGCGAGTTGCAGATACTCCTTCTGCAGCGCTTCCAGCTCGGGCGAGGGTTCCATCTCGAACAGCGTCGCCTTCTTGAGGCGGCTGCGGCGGACCACGTCCAGGTCGGGAAAGCGCGCCATGGTCTTGAGACCCACCACCTCGTTGAACTTGTCGAGCTGGTCCGTGGCGGAACTGCGGTTGGCGATCACGCCGCCGACCCGCACCTTGTAGTTCTTCGCTTTCGCCTGGATGGCCGCGATGATGCGGTTCATGGCGAAGATGGAATCGAAATCGTTGGCGGTGACGATCAGCGCGCGGTCGGCGTGCTGCAAGGGCGCTGCGAAGCCGCCGCAGACCACGTCGCCAAGCACGTCGAAGATCACCACGTCGGTCTCTTCGAGCAGGTGGTGTTCCTTCAGCAGCTTGACCGTCTGGCCGACGACGTAGCCACCACAGCCCGTGCCGGCCGGAGGTCCGCCGGCTTCCACACACATCACGCCGTTGTAGCCCGGGTAGACGAAGTCCTCGACCCGCAACTCCTCGGGGTGGAAGTCGACCGACTCCAGTACGTCGATCACGGTGGGCACCAGCTTCTTGGTGAGCGTGAAGGTGGAGTCGTGCTTCGGATCGCAGCCGATCTGCAGCACGCGCTTGCCGAGCTTCGAGAAAGCGACCGACAGATTCGACGACGTCGTGCTCTTGCCGATACCGCCCTTGCCGTAGACCGCGAAGACCTTGGCGGTGCCGATGCTCACCGCCGGGTCGAGCGCGACCTGCACGCTGCCTTCGCCGTCGGGCCGTTTCGGGGGCGTCCGGACGCTGGACAGCGGAACGAAGGTGGTGGTGGTCATCTACTCTTTCTCCTTGGGTGAGGCGTCAGGCGGCAGAGGCCGCATACACGCCTTCGATACGGTCTTCCAGTTCGTCGCTCGCGCGGCGCAGCGCCTCGAGCATGCCGGCGTCGGGCTTCCAGTACTGGCGCTCCGAGGCTTCGAGCAGGCGGTTGGCCACCTTCGCCGAAGCTGTCGGGTTGAGTTCGGCCAGGCGCCGGCGCATGTCGTCGTCCAGCACGAAGGTCTGCGTGAGCTGCTGGTAGACCCAGGGCGCGACCTGACCGGTGGTGGCCGACCAGCCCATGGTGTTCTTCACGTGCTCTTCGATCTGCCGCACGCCTTCGTAGCCGTGCTGCAGCATGCCTTCGTACCACTTCGGGTTCAGCATCCGGGTGCGCGTCTCGAGGGCGACCTGCTCCGCGAGCGAACGTACCTTGCCCTCACCGGTGGTCTGGTCACCGATGTAGACCGGCACCGTCGCGCCCTTGGCGCGTCCCACTGCGCGGCTGATCCCGCCCAGCGTGTCGAAATAATGGTCGACGGTCGTGACGCCGATCTCGACCGAGTCCAGGTTCTGGTATGCGAGGTCGACGTCCGACAGCACGCTCGCCAGCAACGCGGCCTGCTGCATGGGTTTTCCGCTGCGACCGTAGGCGAAGCACTTGCGCCGCGAATAGGTCTCCGCAATCTCGTCCTCCTGGTCCCAGCGGCTGCTGTCGATCAGGTGATTCACGTTCGAGCCGTAGGCGCCATCGGCGTTGCTGAAGACGCGCAGCGCCGCGGTTTCGAGGTCGCAGCCTTGCTCTTGCTGGTAGGCGAGCGCATGTTTGCGCACGAAATTCAGATCCAGCGGTTCGTCGGCACTGGCGGCCAGGAATGAAGCTTCGGCGAGCAGGCGCGTCTGCAGCGGCAGCAGGTCGCGGAAGATGCCCGACAAGGTCACCACGACGTCGATGCGCGGCCGGCCCAGTTCCTCGAGCGGAATGAGCACCGCACCGCACAGGCGGCCGTAGGTATCGAAGCGGGGTTTGGCACCAATCAGCGCGAGCGCCTGTCCGATCGGCGCGCCTTCGGTCTTCAGGTTGTCGGTGCCCCAGAGCACGAGTGCGATGGACTCGGGTAATGCATGGCCGTCGGCGCGATGGCGCTCCAGCAAGCGTACTGTCTGGCGTGCCCCGTCGGCGACTGCGTACGCGCTGGGTATGCGGAATGGGTCGAAGCCGTGCAGGTTGCGTCCGGTGGGCAGGATCTCGGGCGTGCGCAGCAGGTCGCCGCCGGGTGCCGGTCGCACGAAGCGCCCGTCGAGTGCCGCGATCAGGGCAGGAAGTTCGTGATCTTCGCGCAGCAGGTGGTCGGTCCTGGCGAGCGCTTCGAAGATGACGCGGGTCGCATCGTCGTCGATATGCCCGGCGGCAAGCGCCGCTTCCGGCGTTGCACCGTCCACCAACGCCTCGATGGCGGTGCGGGACGGGCGAATGCCGTGCGACGCTTCGGCGATGGACAGCAGCAGATCGACACGCTCCGCGGCCGAGGGTGCCTTGCCCACGATGTGCATGCCGTGGGGAATCATCGTGTATTCGAGCTCGACGATCGCATCCGCGAGTTTCGCGATCTCCGGCGCGGCGGTCGCACCCCAGGCAGGCTCGGCAGCCACGAGATCGAGCGTCGCAGCCTGCGCCTGAATCAGCACGGCGAGTTCCGGCTGAGCCGTCTGCTCGTCCGGCGTCATGCCGCGCCAGCGGTCCAGCGAAGTCTTGAGTTCGACCAGGCCGCGATACAAGCCCGCGTGGGCCACGGGCGGCGTGAGATAGCTCACCAGGGTGGCGGCAGCGCGGCGCTTGGCGATGGCGCCTTCGGACGGATTGTTCGCCGCGTACAGATAGAAGTTGGGCAGGTCGCCGATCAGTCGATCCGGCCAGTCGGCCGCCGTGAGTCCGGTCTGGCGGCCGGGCATGAACTCGAGGGCGCCGTGGGTGCCGAAGTGCAACACGGCGTGCGCACCGAAGTCTTCGCGCAGCCACCGATAGAAGGCCGAGAACGCGTGCGTCGGCGCGAAACCCTTCTCGAACAGCAGGCGCATCGGATCGCCTTCGTAGCCGAACGCGGGCTGGATGCCGACAAACACGTTGCCGAATTGGGCGCCGAGCACGAACAGCGACCGGCCATCGCTCTGATGGCGACCGGGTGCCGGACCCCATTGCGCCTCGATCTCGTTCAGCCAGCGTTCGCGCCGCACGTGGTCGTCGGCCGGAATGCGCGCATGCACGTTGGCGGCGGCGCCGTGGCGGGCCGCGTTGCCGTCGATGATCTGCCGACGCAGGGTGTCGACGTCAGTGGGCACGTCGACCGCGTACCCGGCGGCCTTCAGGCCGACGAGGGTGCGGTGCAGCGATTCGAAGACGGAGAGATACGCTGCGGTTCCGGTGGCACCGGCGTTCGGCGGGAAATTGAAGATGACCAGCGCCAGCTTGCGCTGCGACCGCTGCGAGCGGCGCAGTGCCACGAGCTTGCTCACGCGCGCGGCCAGCATGTCGGCGCGCTCCACGCAGCTGCTCATGTCCCGTCGGTGGCTTCCGCCTTCGAACGTGCAGCGCCGTGCGCAGCCCGTGCATGCGACGCCGGACCCGCCAGCGCGGCCGCCGTACACCATGGGCCCGGTCGCGCCATCGAGTTCGGGAATCGCGACCATCATGGTGCTTTCGACCGGCATCAGGCCGCGGCTCGAGGCGCCCCACTGCTCGATGGTCTGGAACTCCACCGGATGCGCGGCGATGTAGGGCACGTCGAGGCGCGCCAGGATCTCCTCGGCGGCCTTGGCATCGTTGTAGGCCGGGCCGCCCACGAGCGAGAAGCCGGTCAGCGAAACCACGGCATCCACGGTCGGCACGCCATCGGCCAGGAAGAAGCGCTCGACGGCCGGACGCGCGTCGAGGCCGGTCGCGAAGGCCGGTATGACGCGCAGTCCGCGCGTTTCGAGCGCAGCGATCACGCCGTCGTAGTGCCCGGCGTTGCCGGCGAGCACGTACGAACGCATGACCAGCAGTCCGACCGTGCCTTCCTTGCCGACGGCAGGCAGGCGATCGAGGCGATCGGCGATGCGGCCTTTCATGCGCGGGTGATAGACGCCGATCTCCGGATACTCGGTGGGCGGCGCGGTCTTGAGGCTGCCTCGCAGCGCCCGGCGCACCCCGTCGGCGTAGCGGTCGATCAGGTAGCGCACTAGGTTCGCGACGTTCTCGTCGGAACCGGCGAGCCAGTACTGCAACGTGAGGAAGTACGCGCGGACATCCTGTGCCGTACCGGGAATGAAACGCAGGATCTTGGGCAGCCGCCGCAGCATCCGGATCTGGCGCTCGCCGGCGCCGCCGTTCGCGGTCGTGCCGGGGCCGGTCTCCTTGCGGCCGCCACGCAACTTCTTCAACAGGGTCATGGCGCCGCTTTGCGTGCCGTCCATGCTGAACTTGCCCATGCGCGTGAGCCGCATCACCTCGCCCGAGGACATGCACGCGATCATCGCGTCGCAGTGATCGCGCCGTGCCTGTAGTGCCGGGAGCACGGCCTGGATGTGTTCTTCCATGAACAGCATGGTCGCGACGATGATGTCGCCCTGGGCGATGTCGGCACGGCAGCGCTCGAGCGCACCGTCGTCGTTGCCCCATTCCGCCACGGCGTGCAGCGTGAGGACGAGGCCGGGGATGTCCTTGGCGAGCGCGTGCTGTGCGCGTTCGGCGGCACTCGCGAGATGGCTGTCGAGTGTGACGATCACCACGCGAATCGGCGTGACGCCGCCGGTGCTAGCGTCCGAAGTGCGCCTTGGCATCGTAGAGCGTCTCCACCGTGATTTCGCGCAGGCCCCGCTCGCGCGCATAGGTCTCCGTGTTGCGGCGAGCCTTGCCGCGCACGAAGAACGGGATCTTCCGGAGTTCCTTCTCGCCGTCGGGGGTCCAGGGTGGCGCTCCCGGCTCGGACGCCGCTGGCGCGGGTTCCGGTGTCGGGTTCTGGGGGTGTGCCGACTTGCCGGCGTGGGACAGGTGCGAGGCCGGTGCGTCGTCCCCGAACTCGAAATCGCCCCGGAACATCTGCAGCAGGTGTTCCTCGAGACCCATCACGAGCGGATGCACCCAGGTGTCGAACAGCACGTTCGCACCTTCAAAACCATAGACCGGGCTGTAGCGTGCCGGTACGTCCTGTACGTGGATCGGCACCGAGATCACGGCGCAGGCAATGCCGAGGCGCTTCGCGATGTGCCGTTCCATCTGGGTGCCTAGCACCAGTTCCGGCGTGGCGGCGGCGATGGCCTGCTCCACTTCCAGGTAATCGTCGGCGATCAGCGGGTCGACCCCGTAGCGTTGCGCCGCTTCGCGCACGTCGCGCGCGAACTCGCGGCTGTAGGTGCCGAGGCCGACGACGGTGAAACCCATTTCCTCCGTCGCGATGCGCGCCGCAGCGATGGCGTGCGTGGCATCGCCGAAGATGAAGACGCGCTTGCCGGTGAGATAAGTGGAGTCGACCGAGCGCGCATACCACTGCATGCGCGACTGCGAACCGTCGAGACGGGCGACGCCGGGTCGCTCGCGGCCGAGCACCGGCGCCGGATCGACCCCCGCGAGCCGGGCGACTTCCGCGATGAAGTCACGGGTCGCCCCGAGGCCCATCGGAACGGTCGTCGTGTACGGCATGCCGAAACTGCGCTGCAGCCATGATGCGGTGCTGCGCGCGACTTCCGGGTAGAGGTCGACGTTGAAATCCGCTTCGGGCAAGCGCCGGATGTCGTCCGGTGCGGCACCCAGCGGCGCCACCACGTGCACGTCGATGCCGAGCTGCTCGAGGAGGCTCGTTATTTCCACCACGTCGTCGCGGCAGCGGAAACCCAGCACCGTGGGGCCGAGGAGGTTGGCCCGAGGACGGCGTTCGGCCGGGCGCTGTGGGCGAATCGTCCCGGGCGCAGGGATGCGATCGGACAACAGCGTGCGCGTGAGCTGGTAGAACGTTTCGGCCGCGCCCCAGTTTTCCTTCTTGGTGTAGGCGGGCAGATCGAGCGGGATCACCGGGACCGGCAGCTTCATCCCCAGCGCCAGAGCGCCGGGTTGATCCTGGATCAACTCGGCCGTGCAGGATTCGCCGACCAGCAGGGCCTTGGGTTGATGCCGCTCGTAGGCTTCGGCGATGGTCCGCGTGACCAGTCCCGCCGTGTCACCGCCCAGGTCGCGCGCCTGGAACGTGGTGTACGTGACCGGCGGGCGTCGATCGCGCCGCTCGATCATGGTGAACAGCAAGTCGGCGTAGGTGTCCCCTTGCGGCGCGTGCAGGACATAGTGCACGTCGCGCATGGACGTCGCGATGCGCATGGCGCCGACGTGGGGTGGTCCTTCGTAGGTCCAGAGCGTCAGTTGCATCGCGTCGCCGCTACACTCGCAAGCGCGCGCGTCGCTCGGACGGTCGCGCGAAGATTTCGGCCAGGTCACCGGCCTGCTCGTAGCCGTGGATCGGCGTGAACACCAGTTCGATCGACCACTTGGTGGCGAAGCCCTCGGCTTCGAGCGGATTGGCGAGCCCCAGGCCGCAGACGACGAGGTCCGGTGCAGTGGCGCGGACGCGATCGAGTTGGCGCTCGAGGTGCTGGCCCTCGGACAGCGTGGCGGTTGCGGGCAGCAACGGCAGCTCGGCCGCGATCATCTGCCGATCGAGATAGGGGGTGCCGATCTCCACCGGGTCCATACCCATTTCCCGGTGCAGGAAGCGCGCGAGCGGAATCTCCAATTGGGAGTCCGGCAGCATGAACAGGCGCTTGCCCGCGAGGTGCCGACGGTGGCGTTCGAGACCCTTGCGGGCGCGCTCGATCATCGGCGTGGTGACGGCGGCGAAGCGGCCGGGCGCCACGTCCCATTCGCGGGCGGCGGCGGCAAGCCAGGCGGTCGTGCCTTCCACGCCAAAGGGGTAGGGCGCCGACAGCACGGTGGTGCCGCGCGCCACCAGCGCCCGGATCGTCTCTCCGTTGAATGGCTGCGCCGGCAATACCAGGGTGTTGCGTCCGACCGGCGGCAGGTCCGACGCTCGCCGTGCGGGAAAGAAATGCACCGGGCCGATCCCGAGGGCCTCGAAGCAGCGCTGGAACTGGTCTTCCACGACGTCGGCCAGGCACCCGACGACCAGCAGTTGCTTGTCGTCCGTGGCCGGAAGCAGTGGCACCATCGCCTTCAAGGCGTTGTCCTCGCCCTGGGTGAAGGTGGTCTCGATGCCCGAACCTGAGTAGTTCAGGACGCGAACGCGCGGCAAAAGCCGTGAATTGAGGCGTTCTGCGGCCTTCGCGAGATCGAGCTTGATAACCTCGGATGGGCACGAACCCACCAGGAAGAGGGCCCTGATGTCGGGTCGGCGCTCGAGCAAAGTCACGCAGATCCGGTCGAGCTCTTCGTTGGCGTCTGCCATGCCGGCCAGGTCGCGGTCGGTCAGGATCGCCGTACCGAACCGCGGTTCGGCGAAGATCATGACGCCGGCTGCCGACTGGATGAGGTGCGCACAGGTGCGCGAACCGACCACCAGGAAGAAGGCGTCCTGCATCTTCCGATGCAGCCAGACGATGCCGGTCAACCCGCAGAACACCTCGCGCTGCCCGCGTTCCCGGAGCACCGGGATGTCGGCGCAGGCATTTGCAGGCGGCAGGGCGCTGAGATCGGTCATTTGCCCAGCACCAGTTCGCCCGCCATCGCACCAGTTCGCTCGAGGCGCGCGGCGCGCAGCTTGAGCAGGAACTGGGCGGCATTGATGAGGTAGGTCGCGTAGGCGGCCAGAGCGAGGTACATCTGCTGACGCGGCTCGAGCCAGCCGGTGAGCAGGGACGCGAGATAGGCCGTGTGCAGCGCCAGAACCAGCATGCTGAACACGTCTTCCCAGAAGAACGGGCGCGCGAACAGCCAGCGGCCGAAGACCTCCTTCTCCCAGATGGAGCCGGTGACCATGATGGTGTAGAGCACCAGGGTCTTGGCCACCACAGACAGTGTCGCGGCGCCCAGACCGGTACCGGTACCGAGGTAGCGCAGCACCAGGCCGAGGCTCACCAGGAACACGACGAACTGAACCGGCGCGAGGACACCCTGCACCAGAGTCCAGCGGGACGCGTCACGGCGCCGGCGTTCGGCCGGCGTGTACAGCGTGTGCGACCCATGCTCCTCGGTTCGACGCTGCTGATTCATCCCGATCGTCTCCTCGCGCCCCGTCTTGTGTCAGCAATCTAAGACGCGGCCTCGGATGTGTCAACTATGCGGTACGTAAATGTAACTTGACATCCCATCCCGGCCGGGTCTACACATGCGCTAACGTCGCCGATTCGACGGTCAAGTTGCACCTAACAGTTCCGGAGCCGACAATGCACGCACACAAAGTGTCAGCGTCAGGCAGGCTGGGTAGTGTCGGACGCATGGAACACAATCGCGCCCGGGGCAAAGTCCCTTGTTCTCGTTTGGGAGGAAGAGAACCGATGGATAGGCTGAATCGGCTTACCGGTAGTTGGGATACGTTGAGCGGGTCCGAAGGGGTCCACCTCGAACGAACCGGACGACCGGGCTCCTGCGAGGGCTCGCACGAGCACGTTTCGCATCTCTTCAAGACCATCGAGACGGAGATCATCCCCCGTCTCATGCTCGCCCACGGCCAGGGAGCCGATTGTCCTGTCATCCCGGACGTCGGCAGCGATGGCCCGGACGCGCGCACGGTGGTCGAGTTCACCCGGATGGTGGTGGAACAGGACGGCGAGGTTGCTGCGGCCTACGTCGAGGCACTGCGCGCGCAAGGCACCCCGCTCGAGGCCTTGTATCTCAAGCTGATCACGCCTACCGCCCGGCGCCTGGGCGAGCTCTGGGAGGCCGACCTCTGCGATTTCACCGAAGTGACGGTGGGACTGTGGCGCCTGCAGCAGGTATTGAGAGGCTTGAGCCCGGCGTTTCGCGAAGAGGATCACGCGGCGCCCACCGGACGGCGCATCCTTCTGGTCCCGGCCCCTGGAGAGCAGCACGTGTTGGGCCTTATAATAGTCGGCGATTACTTTCGCCGGGGCGGCTGGGATGTCTGGGGTGAACCACCTGCCACGAGCGATGACTTGCCCGGTGTCGTCCGCAACGAGAGCTTCGACGTTGTGGGCTTGTCGGTGGGTTGCGAGGTCCGGGTGGACGTCCTCGCGGAAGAGATTCGTGCCATTCGCAAGGCGTCGCGCAATAGCGGCCTGGTGGTGATGGTCGGTGGGCCCTTGTTCACCAAGTACCCGGAGCTGGTTGCGGCGGTGGGTGCCGATGCCACGGCGCGGGATGGTCGGGATGCAGTGCAGCAGGCGCAACGCCTGATGGATGAACGGGGAGCAACGCGCAGTTGAAGCCACGGCAGGGTGGGGATGCCGAAGTCGTACGGCGGGACGCCGATCTCGGAGCGTCTCCCGTGAAGCACTTTGACGCGCCGAAGAAGTCGCTGGGTGGCCTCGATCCCGAGGCCGCCGCGACTCTCATCGCCGCGACCACCGATGTCGCTCTCGTGCTCGACCGCCAGGGAATCATCCGCGACCTGTCGTTCGGCAGCGCGGAGATGTCCGCCGAGGGGTACGGTAGCTGGATCGGCCAGCCGTGGGTGGACGTCGTCACGGTGGAGAGCCGGCCGAAGGTCGAGGCGCTGTTGCGCGAAGCCGCGGCCAATTCGGCCACGCGCTGGCGGCACGTGAACCACCCGTCGGCCAAGGGTGCCGACGTGCCCGTGCTCTATTCCGCCATTCGCGTGGGCAAGGATGGCGGGATGGTCGTGGTCGGGCGCGACCTGCGGTCCGTGGCGGCGTTGCAGCAGCGCCTGGTCGCTGCGCAGCAATCCATGGAGCGCGACTACTGGCGCCTGCGCCACGTCGAAACCCGCTATCGGCTGCTGTTCGAGATGGCGTCCGAGGCGGTGCTCGTCGTGGATGCCACGACGCTGCGCATCACCGAGGCGAATCCGGCCGCAGCCGACTTGCTGGGCGAGAGCGTCAAGCGCCTCGTCGGTCGCACCTTTCCCGAAGGCTTCGATGCCGACAGCATGCACGCCGTCAAGGCGCTGCTCGCGGCGGCCCGCTCGGCCGGCCGCAGCGACGACCTCCGCGTCAGGCTTGCCTCCGGCAAGCGTGAATTCCTGCTGGCGGCATCGCTCTTCCGCCAGGAGAACAATGCGTACTTCCTGGTGCGCCTGGCGCACCAGGAGGCAGGTGCCAATGCCGCCGTCGTGCCCAAGCGCAAGTCGGCACTGCTCGAACTCGTGGAGAACGCGCCGGACGGGTTCGTCGTCACCGACCTGACGGGTCGCATTCTCACCGCGAACCGCGCGTTCATCGATCTCGCGCAGATCGCCACCGAGGAACTGGTGCGCAACGAATCGCTCGAGCGCTGGCTCGGTCGTCCCGGCGTCGACCTGAAGGTGCTCATCTCCAACTTGCGGCAACACGGCTCTGTGCAGTTGTATGCGACCACCCTGCTCGGCGAGTTCGGAACGTCCACCGAAGTGGAGATCTCGGCCGTTGCCGTGCCCCATGCGGACGAGCCGTGCCTCGGTTTCACCATTCGCAACGTCGGGCGCCGGCTCATGGCCGATTCGCGCGCGGGTCGCGAGTTGCCGCGCTCCGTGGAACAGTTGACCGAACTGGTCGGCCGGGTCTCGTTGAAGGATCTCGTGCGTGAATCCACCGACCTGATCGAGCGCCTGTGCATCGAGGCGGCGCTCGAACTCACCGGCGACAATCGCGCGTCCGCGGCGGAGATGCTGGGCTTGAGCCGCCAGAGCCTGTACGTGAAGCTGCGCCGGTACGGCCTGGGCGACCTCGCGCCTGAAGAAGGAAACTAGAGGCAGGTTGCTGCGACCGGGCGGCGTCCGGCGCGGCCGGGGTGCTCGGCCCGCGGTTGCGTCGGTTTTCCAGGCAGCGAAAACTGTAATCTTTGGTTGACATCTACTGTTGTCAGCAGTAGCGTCGATCCATGGCGCGCCCTGCGATGACAGTAGCAATCGAAGCCCGTCCGTCACCCTCGGCGGTGCTGGAACTGTTGAAGCCGATCACATGGTTTCCGCCCATGTGGGCATTCCTGTGCGGGGTCGTTTCGTCAGGGGTCACACCGGCGGGCCGATGGCCGGCGATCATCGTCGGCGTCCTGCTCGCCGGCCCCTTGGTGTGCGCGACGAGTCAGGCAGTGAACGACTGGTTCGACCGGCACGTGGACGCCATCAACGAACCGAGGCGCCCCATCCCTTCCGGTCGCATCCCCGGGTCCTGGGGGTTGTGGATCGCAGTCGCGTGGACCGGATTCTCGCTCGTGGTCGCGAGTGCGCTCGGCCCCTGGGTGCTGGGTGCGGCGGCCTTCGGGCTCGCACTGGCATGGGCCTACAGCGCGCCACCGTTGCGCCTCAAGGTGAACGGCTGGTGGGGCAACGCGGCGTGCGGACTGTGTTACGAGGGTCTTGCCTGGATCACCGGTGCCGCCGTGATGATCGGCGGTGGCTTGCCCGATGCACGCATCCTCGTGCTCGCGGTGCTCTACAGCGTCGGGGCCCACGGCATCATGACTCTCAACGACTTCAAGTCGGTCGAGGGCGACCGTCGGATGGGCATCGGTTCGCTGCCGGTGCGGCTCGGCGTGCAGAACGCGGGTCGCGCCGCCTGCCTGTTCATGGCGCTGCCGCAGTGCGCGGTGGTCGTGTTGCTGTGGCAATGGGACCGGCCCTGGCACGCATGGGGTGTCGGGCTGCTGCTGGCGGTGCAGGGGGCGCTGATGCTGCGGTTCCTGCAACGCCCGAGCGAGCGCGCGCTCTGGTACAGCGCGCTCGGCATCAACTTCTTCGTGCTCGGCATGCTGGTGAGCGCTTTCGCCGTACGCACGATCGTGTCGCTGCCGTGACGGTCGGTGCACCCCTGAGCTGGATCGGCATCGTCCGTCTCGGACTGGTGCAGACGGCCCTTGGTGCGATCGTAGTGCTCACGACATCCACGTTGAATCGCGTGATGGTGGTCGAACTCGCGTTGCCGGCGATCCTGCCCGGCGTGCTGGTGGCTTTGCACTATCTCGTTCAGGTGGTGCGGCCGCGACTGGGCCACGGGTCGGACGGCGGTGCCCGGCGTACGCCGTGGATCGTCGGCGGCATGGCCGTGCTGGCGAGCGGCGGCATCGGTGCATCGGTCGCCACGGCCTGGATGGCGACCGACCCGATCGCAGGCATCGCACTCGCCGTGCTTTCCTTCGGCGCGATCGGCATCGGTGTGGGTGCGGCGGGAACGGCGCTGCTGGTGCTGCTCGCGAAGCGCGTCGCGGAGCCGCGGCGCGCGGCGGCCGCCACCATCGTGTGGATGATGATGATCGCAGGGTTCGCGGTGACCGCGACCGTGGCCGGGCATCTGCTCGATCCGTTCTCGCCGGCGCGTCTCATTGCCGTGACCACGGGCGTCGCGCTCGTCGCGTTCGCGGTCGCGGTGGCCGCGGTCTGGAACGTGGAAGGCGACGGGGCTGGCGTGGTACCGGCCGTCGAACGAACCAGGCCGCTGTTCCGCGAAGCGCTGCGCCAGGTGTGGGCGGAACCGCAGGCGCGCCGCTTCACGATCTTCGTGTTCGTGTCGATGCTGGCCTACAGCGCACAGGACCTCATCCTCGAACCGTTCGCGGGGTCGGTGTTCGGAATGACGCCGGGCGAGTCGACTCGGCTATCCGGTGTTCAGCATGGCGGTGTACTTGCCGGAATGGTTCTCGTGGCGCTTGCGGGCAGCCTCGGGCGCGGCCGTTTCGGGACGCTGCGGGCATGGACCATCGGTGGTTGCGTTGCCTCCGGCATCGCGCTCCTCGGGCTCGTGGGTGCAGCGTTCGCCGGGCCTGGCTGGCCGTTGCGCGAATCGGTGTTTGTGCTCGGCGTGGCGAATGGAGCCTTCGCTGTCGCGGCGATCGGTTCGATGATGGAGCTCGCCGGCACCGGCCGTGCAGCGCGCGAAGGCGTGCGCATGGGGATGTGGGGCGCGGCCCAGGCGGTCGCGTTCGGGCTCGGCGACCTCGTCGGTACCGCGGCGAGCGACGTCGCACGCCACCTGATCGGTTCGCCGGGTGATGCCTACGCACTGGTGTTTGCCGCGGAAGCGTTGCTCTTCGTGTTCGCTGGCTGGTTGGCGGCGAAGGTGGGCAGCGGTGCTGTGTTCGAACCGGGCGCGCGCACCGGCAATGTTCTGGTTCAGGTCGAAAGAGGGTGATCCCGATGGAAGAGACGGAAATCTTCGACGCTGTCGTGGTGGGCGGCGGTCCTGCCGGAGCGACGGCCGCGGCCGACCTGGCCCGCGCCGGCGCCGCGGTGCTGCTGCTCGATCGTGCGGGTCGCATCAAGCCGTGCGGCGGCGCGATACCGCCGGCACTGATTCGCGAGTTCGAGATTCCGGACCCGCTGCTCGTGGCGCGGGTCACGTCGGCGCGCATGGTCTCGCCCAAGGGTACCGAGGTGGACATGCCCATCGACGGCGGCTTCGTCGGCATGGTCGATCGCGAAGCGTTCGATGAATGGCTGCGGCAGCGAGCCGCGGCGGCGGGTGCGGTGCGACTCAGCGGCACCTACGATCGCCTCACGCGCGAGCACGATGGCACGGTGCGTGTCCACTATCGCATGGGCGGCACCGACCAGGAGCAATCCGCGCGAGCGCGCGTCGTCATCGGTGCCGACGGCGCCGCCTCGGCTGTCGCCCGCCAGGAGATTCGCGGTGCTGACCGCATGCGCTACGTCTACGCCTACCATGAGATCGTGCGTTCGCCGGTTGCGGGTCAAGGCAAGTTCGACCCGGCACGGTGCGACGTGATCTATCGCGGCGAGCTGTCACCGGATTTCTACGGCTGGGTCTTTCCGCACGGCGCCACGACGAGTGTCGGCACGGGTACCGCGAATCGCGGGTTCTCCATCCGTCGTGCCGCCACGGCACTGCGTGAGGCTACCGGGCTCGATGGCGCAGAGACCATCCGCCGCGAAGGTGCACCGATTCCGATGAAGCCGCTTCCCCGTTGGGACAACGGCCGCGACGTGGTGCTGGCAGGCGATGCCGCCGGCGTCGTGGCGCCGGCGTCCGGCGAGGGCATCTACTACGCCATGACCGGTGGACGTCTGGCCGCGGAAGCGACGCTGCAATACCTCGCCACCGGCGACGCTCGCGCGCTCGCAGGGGCGCGAAAACGCTTCATGAAGGCTCATGGACGCGTGTTCTGGGTGCTCGGCATCATGCAACGCTTCTGGTACGCGAGCGACCGGCGGCGCGAGCGCTTCGTCAGCATCTGCCGCGACCCGGACGTGCAGGCGCTCACCTGGCAGGCTTACATGCACAAGAAGCTCGTGCGAGCGAAACCCATGGCGCACGTGCGCATCTTCTTCAAGGACCTCGCGCACCTGGTCGGCATCGTCTCGCCCTGACACCCCGGCGTCGCACCCGCAATGGGTGACCTGTTCGCTTCGGGCCGCATCGTCGACCTGATCGTCGGCTTCGCCGTGCTCGAAGGTGCGGTGCTGGTCGCGTGGCGGCGTGCGCACGGCCATCGTGGCGCGGTCGCGGATGTGGTCAGCGTGCTGTTGCCGGGCTTGTTCCTGCTGCTGGCGTTGCGCTGCAGCATGGTGGGGGCGGATTGGCTCTGGACTGCGGCTTGCCTGCTGGCAGCACTCGTGGCGCATCTGGCGGATCTGGTGCGGCGCTGGTCGCCAGCGAATTCGTCGGAACGCCCTCCAGGTCGCTAGAATAGGGGCAGTGCGATCCTGCCGACCGCCGTGCCGCGAGACACCTCTCGCGCAGAAAATCCCCATGATAGGGATCAACGTTCCCCAACCCGACATCACGCTCCATCTCGACATGGACGGGGTGATCCAGGACGCGACCCTGTCGCATGCGCTGCCGCACGAGGATCTCGATCGGTGGATCGGTCGCCCCTGGGTCGAAACCGTCTCCGGTGTGGGTAGCGACAAGGTGAAGCGGCTCGTGGAGGATGCGCGCTGGTTGCGGGTCACCGGCTTCCGGCAGATCAACCAGCGGTTCCCCAGCGGCCGCGAGATCCTGGTGGAGTACGCCACCATCCGCCTGGGCGAGCGCGACGGCCTCATAGCCATCGGACGCAATCTCCAGGCCGTCGCCGAATTGCAGGCCCGCCTGGTCGAGGCGCAGCAGTCGATGGAGCGCAAGTACTGGAAGCTGCGCGAAGTAGAAACGCGGTACCGGCACCTGTTCGACAACGCCGATGAACCGGTCATCCTGATCCGCGCCGCGAACCTGCGCATCCTCGAAGCGAACCCGGCCGCGATCCGGGCGCTGCGCACCGAACGATCGGATGGCGGCGAAGGCCGCGCCGTCCTGGGTGACGTGGCGGCCGAGGACCGGGAGGCGTTCCAGGCGATGCTGGGCCGGGCCCGCGAGCACGGCAAATCGACCGGCATTCTCGTGCGGCTGGGTGCGCACCGCGAACTCTGGCTGGCGCGAGCGTCGCTCATGAGCTCCGACACCGGTGACCTGTTCCTGCTGCAGCTCACCCGCGCCGGGGCGGCCGGTCCGCCACAGCCCGAGGCCGATCGGGTTCCGGTGGAAGAGCTGATCGAGCGCGGTCCCGATGCGTTCGTGGTGACCGACCGGGACGGCACGGTCCTGCGCAGCAACCAGGCGTTCGCCGATCTGGTGGAGTTGGCCAGAGATCAGTCGGCGGTCGGTGCATGCATCGACCGATGGTTCGGGGCGGGGCTCGATCTTGGCGGGCTGCTCGCGGCTGTTCGGCGCGATGGACGGGTGCGACAGTTCATCGCTGTCGTGCGCGGCGCCGGCGGCCGGCAGTCGCAGGTCGAGATCTCCGCAGTGGGCAGCGCCGACGTCGATCCGCACTATTTCGGTTTCCTGCTGCGAGAACGCAGCCCGTGACGCGGCCGCCGATCCCCGGAATTCCCGTTTCGCACGCACCGGCGACACTGTTCGGGCGGGCGGACCTGTCCAACTGCGAACGCGAGCAGATCCAGTTCGCGGGCTCGATACAGCCCCATGGTGCCTTGCTGGTGGTGCGCGAACCGGGCCTCGCGATCGTCCAGGCGAGTGCCAATGCACGCAGCTTTCTCGACAGCCCCGACGAACCCGTCGGGCATCCACTCGACGACCTCGGCGGCAATCTGGCGGCGCGCTTGCGCGGGCATCTGGATGGCCCGCTCGCGCAGATTCCGATTGCGGTGCGCTGCCGCACCGGCCACCTCGTCGGCGAGGTCGACAGCCTCCTGCACCGTACCGCGGCTGGCGAACTCGTTGTCGAGCTCGAGCACGCCGGTGCTCCGGTCGACTACTCGGTTCCGTTGCAGCAGGCGCTGAACGTCATCCTCGGCGCGTCCTCGCTGCGCGAGTTGTGCGACGAGGCCGCGACGGTGTTCAAGCACGTGACCGGCTACGACCGGGTGATGATCTACCGTTTCGACGAGGAAGGGCACGGCGAGGTCTTCGCCGAGCGGCGCCAGGCCGGCCTCGAGCCGTACCTCGGCAACCACTACCCGGCTTCCGACATCCCGCAGATGGCCCGCCGCCTGTACGAGCGCAACCGCGTGCGCGTGCTGGTGGACGTCGAAGCCGCGTCCGTCCCGCTGGTGCCACGGCTCTCGTCGGTCACCGGGCAGGAACTGGACATGTCGCTGTGCATGCTGCGCAGCATGTCGCCGCTGCACATCCAGTACCTGAAGAACATGGGTGTGCGCGCGACGCTCGTGGTCTCGCTGATGGTCGGCGGCAAACTCTGGGGGCTCGTCGCCTGTCACCACTACGTGCCCCGGCAGGTGCACTACGAGGCGCGGGCCGCGTGCGACCTCCTGGCCGAAGCGCTCGCCACGCGCATCGCAGCCCTCGAGAGCTTCGCCCAGGCCCACGTGGAGTTGACGGTGCGCCGGCTGGAGCAGCGCATGGTCGAAGCCATCGCCCGCGACGGCGATTGGAAAGGGGCGTTGTTCGACGATCCGCGCTCGCTGCTGCAGCCGCTCGACGCGCATGGCGCCGCCTTGCTGTTCGAGGGCCAGGTGCTCACCATCGGCGAGGTGCCCGGCACGCCGGAGCTGCGCGACATCGGCCGCTGGTTCGACCGCAAACCGAAGGCGCCCGTGATCGCGACGGCCTCGCTCGGGCTCGACGCGCCGGAGTTCGTCCTGTTGACGCCGGTAGCTGGCGGCGTCGTGGCCGCACCGTTGTCGAGCGCTCCGGGCGACTACCTGCTGTGGTTCCGGCCCGAACGCGTGCGCACGGTCACGTGGGGCGGCAATCCATCCAAGCCGTTCGTGATGGGCAACGACCCGTCGGAGTTGTCGCCGCGCCGCTCGTTCGCGCAATGGCATCAGGTGGTTGAAGGCACCTGCGATCCCTGGACGCCGGCCGACCTAGCGGCGGCACGCCTGATCGGCGAATCGGTTTCCGACATCGTGCTGCAGTTCCGGTCGGTGCGCGTGCTGATCGCGCGCGATCAGTTGCTGCAGGTGAGCGACCAGGTCCACGTCTCCGAGCAGCCGGTCCTCGTCGCCGACCCGGACGGCAGCATCCTCATCACCAACGAATCGTTCGACGCGCTGCTGGGCGAGCGCCGAGCGGATCTGCGGTCCATCGCCGACCTGGAGGCGCTCCTCGCCTTCGACGCGAAGGCCGGTCGGCCGCTGCGCGATCTGCTCCTGCAGCGCCGACCGTGGCGCGGCGAGGTCACGCTGTCGGCCGCTTCCGAAACGAGGCCGATCCTGGTCCGCGCCGATCCGGTGTTCGCGTCCCCCGAGCGCTACCTCGGATTCGTGCTCGGTTTCATCGACCTGACCGAGCGCAAGGCCGCCGAGGCGGCGCGCCGGCGGTTCCAGGACGGCATCGTCAAGCAGTACCGGCCGGTCAGCGTGCGCCTCGATTCGGAGGCAGACGTGGTGTATCGCAATCTCCTGTCCACCATCGTCGGCAATGCGCAGCTCGCGGCGATGGAGATCACCGACGGCGTGGACATGGCCAAGATGCCCGGCATGCTGGAGAGCGTCCAGGCGTCGGTCAATCGCACCGCGGAACTGCTGGGTCAGCTGATCTGGCGTACAACCGGATCGGGCAAGCGCGCCGATTGACGGGTGGTCGGGGCGAGCGACTCAAGCGTCCTGCCGTGCGATCTCGTGCGACAAGTCGATGTTGAGACGGAACGCGTGCTCGGCTTCCGCGATGACGCTCTCCGGGTCGTGTACGGTGCGGGCGGCGCGATCGAGGTCGTGGCGGTAGCTCGTCTTGAATGCGGCGACGTCCGCGAGTTGCGGGTAGGCGTAGAAGGCAAGCTCGGACTCCTCGAGAGCCAACGATCGCGCGACGAGCTCGCGCAGGATCTGCCCGCCGCTCAGGTCGCCGAGATAGCGGACATAGACGTGGGCCAGCAGGCGCGCACCGTCACCGTTCGCAGCGTCGGCGACGGCGGACGCATACCGCTGTGCGGCCGGCAGGAAGGCAACCGTCTGACACCAATCCGGTCCACACAGGGCTTTCAGGTCGGATTCCAGCGCGGCGGACCGATATACGACGGGTTGCCGCGCGTCTCGTATGCCCGGCGTGTCCCGATGGGTTTCGAGGCCGCTTTCCAGTTCACGGTAGACCGGCCAAAGGTTGCGCAGGAGCAGCCCGTAGCCGCGCCGACCCGCCCGTCCCCGGAGCAGCGCGCCGACGACACCGGAGCGCTCCGCTTCGGTGTGCAACGCGCTCGTCCGGGCGCGGATGACGTCGAGGAGAAGCGGCTGCTGCCGGCCGTGCACGGTCATCCCACCAGCGGAAACATCGCGGCCATCGCCCAGGCGAACACGACGGCGTTGGCGATCGCGCCGGGCAACGGATGGCCGGTGCGCCGATAGGCCCAGGTGCTGAACAGGCCGTAGACGACGAAGAGCATCAGGATCACCGGCACGATGATGGCGAGGAAGTACAGCTTCTGGAGATTGAGGATGATCGCGATCATGAGCGATCCGAGGAAGCACAGCCACGCGATCACGGAAGCGCCACGCGGGGCCTCCGGACTGCCCGTGAGCCATTCGTTGGTGGTGAAGTAGGTGAGCGTGCCCACGAACAAGACCGCGAACAACGGCCAACGCGATGCGCCGGCTGCGAACGACGCGACGAACATGTCGGCCGGGATGCCGATCGCCAGTGCGGCGTACGCGGTCACGCCCGCCGCGGCGAGCACGAGTTTGCGCCGGTCGGTGACCGACGCACCACGGTCCGGGCCAAGCTTTCGCGCGAGCCAGAGGCCCACACCGGTGATGCAGCCGTACACGGTGAAGTGCACGGCGAGATAGTCGCCGAGCACGATGGGCAGGAAATCCGTCGGCGCCTTCCAGAGCACCAGCGGCGTGACCACGGCGGGCAGCACGGCGATGCTCATGAACACGCGCCGGCGCATCGGCGGGCGTGCCGGCCGGGTGCGTACCTGCGGCAGCAGGAGCGACAGCGGCCAGCCGAGTGCCACGAGTCCCGCGAACAGGAGTGCCAGCCATGGGGCGCGTGCATCCACGAAGCCGTCACCGTGGTGCCGGAAGGCCTGGTCGAACCAGGCGAGCGTCTCCACCTGGCTCTCGCGGCTGTAGAGGACTCCGATGTGCTCCACGCCGCCGGCCAGCGCGAAGCGACGGGCCGTGCCGTCGGCGAAGCTGCCGTAGGTCACGTGTTCCTCGGCCGGAGCGCGCGCGGCGAGGCTCGCGACACGGAGGCCTTCGGCCTTCAGCATCTGCGGCTCGAGTGCGCCCGCGATCACCAGCAGGTTGCGCGGCCGCGTGGCCGACGCATCGCGGGAGAAGAGCGATACGCCCACGGTGGCTGCGACCTCGGGATGCTCGATGGCATAGCGCACCACCACCTCGGAACCCATGGAGTGCCCGAGGAGCGCAAGGCGCCCGTCGGAGCATGGCAGTGTGCGTGCGTAGGCCACCACATCGCTCAACGTCGCCATGAGCGCCTCGGTGCGTCGGGCATGGTCCTCGAGCCCGCCGGGCATCGAAGCGGGATTGCGGCCGTGGCCGGGGAGATCGAACGACACGGCGCAATAGCCGTTGCGCGCCAGCGTGAGGGCGAACGGTTGCATCATCTCCTGCGAGCCGGCGAAGCCGTGCGCGATGACGACCACGGGGGCGGGTGCGGCAGCCTCGGGATGGAACACGGTGACGGGAATGACGCCCACCCGAGCGGACGTGATCTCCAGACCGGCCGAAGCGCCCACGAGCCGCCACAGTGCGATCGCGATCGCGAGGGCAGCCGCCAGCGCAACCGCCCAGGGCTGGTGAACCGACAGTGGTCGGAGGCTCAAGCGCCGGTGCCTGTGCGGACCGTGATCCTATTCGGGCAGCAGTTCGCGCGCGCGCGCCTTGGCGCGGTCGATGGCAGCACCTGCCTCGGCGGCGCGTTGTGTCATGCGTTCCAGTGCAAGATTGCGCGGACCCGAAGATCCGCCGGCCTGCATCCGGGCCTCGCCATCGATCGGGTTTCCCCGCAGGCCGTCGATCGGAGTGGCGCCTTGCGCGCCGGTTCCCGTTCGATCCGCGCGCGGCGCGGCTTTGGGTATCTTCACCACCGTGGGCTCCAGTTCGTCGCGTTTGAACTTCTTGGTCGTCGACGCGCCCTGGGCTTCGCACGGCGCGTTGGCATATGGAACCTTACCTGCGCCGTCGGTGCAACGGAATACGTCATCGGCCGCGGCAGTGCCAGCGGCGAAGATGCCCGGCAGCAGTGCCGGTACCAGCCGCACGGGAGTCAGTCGCGGCTGCGGTTCAGTGCCTTGCGCTCGGCTTCGGCTCGTTCCGCCGGGGTGCCCTGGTAGTTCGAACCCTGCGAGAAGCCGGGGTTGGCACTGCCTTCCTGGCCGCTGGGCCGCATGCGCACTTCGTTCGCCTTCAGCTCCTGGCGCGTCATCTTCTTCTCCTGCTTGGCGCCTTCCTTCTCGCAGGGCTCCTGCGAATAGATCACCGCGCCGGCCGCGTTACGGCATTTGTAGACGGCCGCATGCGCCGGGAGTGCGAAGGGCAAGGCGATCAGGAAAAGTATCGGGAGTTTCATGGCGCGGTTCTCCGGTGCGGGCGGGCGCTTGGGGGTCAGGCGCCGGGCAGCTTGTGATCCTTGAAGTCCTCCCGCAGCTTGGTCTTCAACAGCTTGCCGGTCGCCGTGTGGGGCAGCTGCTCGACGAAGACCACGTCGTCGGGGATCCACCATTTAGCGACGCGGCCCTCGAAGAACTTGAGCATTTCCTCGCGGGTGATCCGGGCCCCCTCTTTGCACTTGACGATGAGCAGCGGCCGCTCGTCCCACTTCGGGTGCGCCACGCCGATCACGGCTGCTTCAGCCACGGACGGGTGGCCCACGGCAGCGTTCTCGAGATCGATGGAACTGATCCATTCGCCGCCGGACTTGATGACGTCCTTGGACCGGTCGGTGATCTGCATGAAGCCGTCGGCATCCAGTGTCGCGACGTCGCCGGTGGGAAACCAGCCGTCGACCAGCGGATTGCCGCCCTCGCCCCTGAAGTACTCGCGACAGATCCACGGGCCGCGCACCATGAGGTTGCCGAAGGCCTTGCCGTCGCGCGGGAGCTCCGCCCCATCGTCGTCGACGATCTTCATGTCGACGCCGAAGATCACGCGCCCCTGCTTGTTCTGGATCGCGTCGCGCTCGGCCTTGGGCAATGCGAGCTGGCGGTTCTTGAACGTGTTGACCGTGCCGAGCGGGCTCATCTCCGTCATGCCCCAGGCGTGCAGCACCTGCACGCCGAAGTCGTCCTCGAAGCTGCGGATCATGGCGGGCGGGCAGGCCGAACCGCCGATCACGGTGCGCTCGAGCGTGCCGAAGTCGAGCTTGTTGCCCTTCACGTGCGCCAGCAGGCCGAGCCAGATGGTGGGTACGCCGGCGGATACCGTGACGCTTTCCTGCTTGAAGAGCTCGTGCAGGCTGGCACCGTCCAACTGGGCGCCGGGAAACACCAGCTTGGCGCCCACCAGCGGTGCGCTGTAGGGCAGCCCCCAGGCATTGACGTGGAACATCGGGACCACCGGCAGCACGACGTCGCGCGCGGAGAGATTCAGCGCATCGGGCAGGCATGCACCATAGGCGTGCAGCACGGTCGAGCGATGGGAGTACAGCACACCCTTCGGGTTGCCGGTGGTCCCGGAGGTGTAGCACAGCGACGAAGCAGCGCTCTCGTCGATCTCGGGCCAGTCGAAGCGGTCGGAGTGGCCGTTGATCAGGTCTTCGTAACAGAGAAGCGCGGGCGATGCGACGGCCGGCATGTGCGCCTTGTCGGTCATCGCGACCCAATGCCGCACGCCCTTGCAGTGGGGTGCCAGCTTCTCCACCAGCGGCAGGAACGTGAGGTCGAAGAACACGCAGCCGTCCTCTGCATGGTTGACGATGTAGCCGATCTGCTCCGGGAACAACCGCGGATTGATGGTGTGGCACACGGCACCGATGCCGGAGACGGCGTAGTAGATCTCGAAATGCCGGAAGCCGTTCCACGCGAGGGTGCCGATGCGCTCCGTCGGTTTCACGCCCAGCGCGATGAGCGCGTTGGCGAGCTGGCGGGCGCGCCGGTGCGCGTCGGCGTAGGTGTAGCGGTGGATACCGCCTTCCACGAGGCGCGACACGATCTCGGTGTCGCCGTGGTAGCGCTCGGCGTGCCGGATCAGCGAGCTGATCGTGAGCGGCATGTTCATCATGAGACCGTGCATGGAAGGAATTCCTCCGGCGTGAAGATGGGGCTGCGGAAATGCGACGAATTGTAGCGCGCGGACCTTGGCCGCCCCGGCCTTCGCTGCAGCGCAATATGGTGAAATGCCGCGGCAGATGTGCGTTTACAGAGGGGGTCCCTTGGGGCAGAATCCGCGGCCTCTCTTGCGAGGACGTGAGTGCAAGCGTCCGGCGGGGGAGCGAAATCCCGCCAGACCGGCCGATCGGTCGGGGCCGAGGCAGATCGACCCGTGGCTTGTCAGCCCGGCGCGCCTCCGACCCGTTCTAGATCCGGACCGACCGGCGAGAGGCGCCGGCGGCGATTCCGAACGATATGAGGGAGGAGTGAACATGGTGAAGTCTCGGCTGCGTGCGGCCCTGATCGGTACGGTTGCGGCGCTGGCGTTCGCAGGCCCGGCGGCTGCGCAGGGTGTGGTCAAGATCGCCTATCTCGAGGGCCTGTCGGGCCCCTTCGGCAACGTCGGCGAAGTGGGCTTGCGCCACCTGCAGTTCGCAGCGGAACGCATCAACGAGAAGGGCGGGGTCCTCGGCCAGAAGATCGAGGTCGTGCCGTTCGACACCAAGACCAGCCCGCAGGAAGCGCAGCTCGTCTTCAAGCAGCTCGTGGATCAGGGTATCCGTTACATGATGCAGGGCAACGGCTCGGCGGTGGCACTGGCGCTGTCCGAGGCGATGGGCAAGCACAACGCGCGCAACCCCGAACAGACCGTGCTGTACATGAACTACGGCGCGGTCGATCCCGCGCTCACCAACGACAAGTGCAACTTCTACCACTTCCGTTTCGACGCCGACGTGGACATGAAGATGCAGGCGCTGACCAACTACATGGCTGCGCAGAAGAGCATCAACAAGGTCTACCTGATCAACCAGGACTACTCGTTCGGCCAGTCGGTGGCGAAGGCCGCGCGCGCGATGCTCAACCAGAAGCGGCCGGACGTGCAGATCGTCGGCGACGACCTGCATCCGCTCGGCAAGGTGAAGGATTTCGCGCCGTACGTCGCGAAGATCAAGGCCTCGGGTGCGGACGCGGTGGTCACGGGCAACTGGGGCAACGACGTGGCGTTGCTCATCAAGGCCGCGAAAGACGCGGGCCTGACGGCCGACTTCTACACCTACTACGCCGGTGGACTCGGCACGCCGCCCGTGATCGGTGAAGCGGGTGTCGGGCACTTGAAGCAGGTGACGGTGTTCCATTCGAACATCGGCGGCAGCGGCACCGTCGCGAACGTCGAGGCCTATCGCAAGCGCTTCCCCGATTCGAAGGACGACTTCTACTGGACCAGCATCATCAACGCCATGACCATGCTGACCATGGCGATGGAGAAGGTGAAGTCCACTGATCCGGTCAAGGTCGCGCCGGCGCTGGAGGGCATCAAGATCGACACCATCACCGGCGAGGTCACGATGCGGGCCGACAACCACCAGGCCGTGCAACCGATCTTCGTATCGACGTTTTCCAAGGCGAACGGCAAGGACGTGAAGTTCGACGTCGAGCGTACCGGTTTCGGTTTCAGGACCGACGCGCGCATCGAGGCGAAGGACACGGCGCTGCCGACCACCTGCAAGTTCCAGCGGCCGAAGGGCTGATCGAGTACCGCCACTCCACAAGGGGCGCCCGCACGGACGCCCCTTTTGTTTAACCTGCATCCGGAGCATCGCCCGCGTGGAATTCTTCCTCGTGACCCTGTTGAACAGCCTGTCCTACGGACTGCTGCTGTTCATGCTCTCGAGCGGGCTCACGCTGATCTTCAGCATGATGGGCGTGCTCAACTTCGCGCATGCGAGCTTCTACATGCTCGGCGCGTACTTCGCCTACCAGACCAGCACGTACGTGGGCTTCTGGCCGGCCCTGGTGATAGCACCTTTGGTGGTCGCCGGCCTGGGCGCCCTCACCGAACGCTACGGGCTGCGCACGGTGCACAAGTACGGCCACGTCGCAGAACTGCTGTTCACCTTCGGCCTCGCCTACATCATCGAGGAGGTGGTTCACCTCATCTGGGGGCGGGCGCCGGTGCCCTACCGCATCCCCGAGATCCTCGATTTCTCGGCGTTCTCGATCTTCAGCACCCAGTATCCGGCGTACCGCGTGTTCATGATGCTGATCTCGGTGGCGATGCTGGTGGCGCTGTATCTGGTCCTCACGCGGACCCGCATCGGCATGATCATCCAGGCCTCGCTCTCGCACCCGGACATGGTGCAGGCGCTGGGCCACAACGTGCCCACGGTATTCATGCTCGTGTTCGCGGGCGGCGCGGCCCTCGCGGGCCTGGCGGGCGTGATCGGCGGCAATGCCTTCGTGACCGAGCCGGGCATGGCCGTCTCGGTGGGGACCATCGTGTTCGTCGTGGTGGTGTTCGGCGGCATGGGCTCGCTCGCCGGGGCATTCATCGCCTCGCTCATCATCGGAGCTGTGCAGACGTTCTCGGTGGCGTTCGACTACTCGCTGCTGTCGCTGTTCGGAACGATCGGGATCAAGGTGAATACCGAGTCGGGGTGGATGGAGTTGTGGAAGGTGACCATCGCGCAGGCAGCGCCGGTGCTGCCGTATCTGCTGATGGTGGCGATGCTGATCGTGCGGCCGAAGGGCTTGATGGGGACGCGCGAGGGTTAGCGATGATGAGAAAGTCAACAGCTGAGCTCTCAACGCGGCGGACGCGGCGGACGCGGGGGAAAACCGCGATCCGGTGGTGTTGCTTCGGGGTGGCGGCATGAGCGCCATGTTCCCCTGGCGCAGGTTGCTGGTGTGGTCCGCGATGGCGGCGGTGATGATCGTGGCACCGCTCGTCTTCACGCAGGGCTTCGCGGTATCGATGCTCTCGCAGATGGGCATCGCGATCATCTTCGCACTGTCCTACAACATGCTGCTCGGACAGACCGGCATGCTGTCCTTCGGCCATGCGGTGTACTTCGGGCTCGGGGCGTTCTTCGCGGCACACGCCCTCAACGCGATCGGTGCGAACACCCTCGGTTGGCCGGTGTCACTCCTGCCGCTCATCGGTGGGGCGGCTGGTCTCGTCTTCGGCGTGATCTTCGGTTACATCACCACCAAGCATTCCGGCACGCCGTTCGCGATGATCTCGCTCGGCATCGCCGAAATGGTGGCAGCTTGCTCGCTCATGTTCCCGAGTTTCTTCGGCGGCGAGGGCGGTATCTCGACCGACCGCGTCGTCGGCAATCCCGTCATGGGCGTCGATTTCGGGCCGTCGATCCAGGTGTACTACCTGATCGCGGCGTGGTGTTTCGTCTGCATGATCGCGATGTTCGCGCTCACCCAGACACCACTCGGCCGCATGGCCAACGCGGTGCGGGACAATCCCGAGCGTGCCCGTTTCGTGGGCTACAACCCCACACGCGTGCGCTTCTTCATGTTGTCGCTCGCTGGCTTCTTCGCGGGTATCGCCGGCGCGCTCGAAGTGATCAACTTCGAGCTGATCACCGCCGAGCGGCTGGGCACGGTCGCTTCCGGCAACGTGCTGCTGATGGCCTTCATCGGCGGCATCGGCCACTTCTACGGGCCGATCATCGGCGCGGTGCTCGTGACGTTCCTGCAATCGGCGCTGTCCAACTACACGCAGGCGTGGCTGCTCTACTTCGGCCTCTTCTTCCTGGTGATGATCCTGTTCGCGCCCGGCGGCATCGCATCGCTGCTCACGCTGCACAAGCCCGCGGTCCAGACGCGCACGTTCGGCCGGCTCCTCCTGCCCTATGCCGGGGCCGCGGCGGCTGCGGCCATTCTGATGCTCGGCCTGGTGGCGCTGGTGGAGATGCTCTATCACCTCGAGACCAAGGCCGAGCAGGTCGGCACCGTGATGTCGCTGTTCGGGCGCCAGATGGATACAGCGACGGCCCAGCCGTGGATCGTGGCGGCCGGCATCCTGCTCGTGGGTGGGGTGCTGCTCGTGTTCGTCGCGCGGTTCGTGCGTGCGGGCTGGGGCCACGTCACCGTTGCGGTCAACCGCGCCAAGGGGATCTAGCGTGCCCGCCGCCCTGGAACTGAAGGCAGTACACAAGAGCTTCGGCAAGACCGCGATCATCAACGGGGTCGATCTGGCCATCGAGAAGGGCGAGCGGCACGCCGTCATCGGCCCCAACGGCGCCGGTAAATCGACGCTGTTCAATCTCATCAGCGGCAGGTTTGCCGTCACCTCCGGCAGCATTCTGCTCAACGGCGAGCCGATCACCGGCCTGCAGCCGCAGCAGATCAACCACCGCGGCCTCGCGCGCAGCTTCCAGATCACCAATATCTTTCCGAAGCTGTCGGTCTTCGAGAACCTGCGTTGTGCCGTGTTGTGGTCGCTCGGCTACAAGTACTCGTTCTGGCAGCGCGTGGGCGGCTTGAAGGACGTGCGCGAACGGGCCGATGAGCTGGTCGGGATGATCGGGCTCCAGAAGCGCCGCGATACGGTCGCCGGCGTGCTGTCGTACGCCGAGCAGCGCGCGCTCGAGATCGGCATCACGATCGGCGGCGGTGCGGACGTGATCCTGCTCGACGAGCCCACGGCCGGCATGAGCAACACCGAAACCGCCGATGCCGTTGCGCTCATCCGCAACGTGACCGTGGGCAAGACCCTGGTCATGGTGGAGCACGACATGAGCGTCGTGTTCGGCCTGGCCGATCGGATCTCGGTGCTGGTCTACGGGCAGGTCATAGCCACCGGCACGCCGCAGGAGATCCGCGGCAACAAGGCGGTCCAGGAAGCCTACCTCGGCGCAGAGGTGGAATGATGCTGGCCGTGAGGGATCTGCACGCTTACTACGGCAAGAGCCACATCCTCCACGGCGTGCATCTGTCCGTCGGCAAGGGCGAGATCGTCAGCCTGCTCGGACGCAACGGCGTGGGCCGTTCCACCACCATCAAGGCCATCATGGGGCAGGTGGTGTCGAACGGATCGGTCAAGTTCAAGGACCGCGAGTTGATGGGAACGAAGACCCACCTGATCGCGCGCGCGGGCCTCGGCTACGTGCCCGAGAACCGCGACATCTTCCCGACGCTCACGGTGCGCCAGAACCTGATGCTCGGCATGAAGGGCCGCAAGGAGTCCGGCCGCTGGAGCATGGACGACATGTACCAGCTCTTCCCGCGCTTGCGCGAGCGGGCCGATGCGCCGGCCGGCGTGCTGTCCGGCGGCGAGCAGCAGATGCTGACCCTGTGCCGCACGCTGATGGGCGACCCGGATCTTGTGATGATCGACGAGCCCACCGAAGGCCTGGCCCCGAAGATCGTCGAACAGGTCGCGAACCTCTTCGACGAGATCGCGAAGCGCGGCATCTCCATCCTGCTGGTCGAGCAGAAGCTCACCATCGCGCTCAAGATCTCGCAGCGGCTCTATGTGATGGGCCACGGCGAGATCGTGTTCGAGGGCACGCCGGAGGATCTGCGCGCGAACGAGGCGGTGCGCAAGGAGTGGCTGGAGGTCTGACGTCGTTCCTGCTCTCGCAGCAACATCTTTCAACACGAAGGACACGAAGGAGCACGAAGGAAAAGCGGGAAGGATCGGGTCGGGGCAGCTTCGGGGCAATTCCCGGCTTTCCTTCGTGTACCTTGGTGTCCTTCGTGCCCTTCGTGTTTCACGCTTTTCAGGCTGTTTGGAGGACAACACCCCATGCCCAACATCGTCGAATACCAGGTCCAGGGCCACATCGGCGTCATCACGCTCAACAATCCGCCGGTCAACGCGCTGTCGGTCGGCAAGGGACTCCTGCAGGGCATCCTCGATGCGATCAAGACGGGTGACCACGACCCTGCCGTCCGCGCCTTTCTGCTGATCGGCGGGGGCAAGAATTTCTCCGGCGGTGCCGATATCACCGAGTTCGGCAAGCCGCCGTTTCCCGGCATGGCCACGCTGCGGGATGTGCTGCAGTACATGGACACCGTCACCAAGCCCATCGTCGCCGCGATTTCCGGGCCGACCATGGGCGGTGGCCTCGAGTTGGCCCTCGGTGCGCACTATCGTTGCGCAATCACCGGTGGGCAGATCGGTCTGCCCGAAGTGAAGCTCGGCATCCTGCCCGGTGCCGGCGGCACGCAACGCCTGCCGCGGCTGATCGGCGCGAAGACGGCAGTCGACATGATCATCTCGGGCGATCCCGTGAGCACCGAGCGCGCACTGGAACTGGGTATCGTCGACGAGATCGTCACGGGCGATCTGATGGCCGCTGCGATCAAGTACGCGAACCGCGTGGTGAAGGAAGGCAAGCCCATCCGCCGCGCCAGTGCGCTGACCGTTGCCGTCGAGGGCGATGCCGACACGTTCTTCGCCGAAGCCCGCACCCGCATCGCCAAGGAATGGCGCGGCTATCCCGCTCCACTCGAATGCCTGGCCTGCGTCGAGGCGGCGGTGAAGCGCCCCTTCGCCGAAGGGGTGAAGTTCGAGCGCGAGCGGTTCGAATACCTCGTGGGCACCGATGCATCGAAGTCGCTGCGTCACGCGTTCTTCGCCGAGCGTGCGGCCTCCAAGGTCAAGGATGTACCGGACGACACGCCGGTGCGCGAGATCCGTAGCGCTGCCGTGATCGGCGCCGGCACCATGGGCGGCGGCATCGCCATGAACTTCGTGAACGTCGGCATTCCGGTGAAGGTGCTGGAAGTTTCGCAGGACGCGATCGATCGTGGCTTCGGCATCATCCGCAAGAACTACGCGGCTACCGTAGCCAAGGGGCGCCTCACCCAGGACGCCATGGACAAGCGCATGGGCCTGCTGACCGGGGTCAACAGCTACGACGACCTGAAAGACGTCGACATCATCGTCGAAGCGGTCTTCGAGCAGATGGACGTCAAGCAGGAGGTGTTTCGCAAGATCGATGCGGTGGCGAAACCCGGCGCGATCCTCGCCACCAATACGTCGACCCTCGACATCGACCAGATCGCGGCCGTCACCAAGCGGCCGCAGGACGTGATCGGCCTGCACTTCTTCAGCCCGGCGAACGTGATGCGCCTGCTCGAGATCGTGCGCGGTGCCAAGACGGCCAAGGACGTCATTGCCACCAGCATGAAGCTCGCGCGCACGATCAAGAAGGTCGGCGTGCTGGTGGGCGTGTGCGACGGTTTCGTGGGCAACCGCATGGTGCATGCGTACTTCCGCGAAGCGGGTTTCCTGCTCGAGGAAGGTGCATTGCCGCAACAGGTGGACCGCGTGCTCGAGGAGTTCGGCTTCGCCATGGGGCCGTTCCGCGTGGGTGACCTCGCCGGTCTCGACATCGGCTGGGCCATCCGCAAGCGGCAGGCGGCCACGCGCGATCCGAACGAGCGCTACACGAAGATCGGCGATCTCATCTGCGAGCGCGGCCGCTTCGGCCAGAAGACCGGTGCCGGCTATTACAAATACGAAGCGGGCAATCGCAAGCCGATCCCCGATCCGGAGATCGAGGCGCTGATCGTGCAGGCGTCCAAGGACGGCGGTTTCACGCGCCGCGAGATCTCCGATCAGGAGATCCTCGAACGCTGCCTGTACCAGCTCGTGAACACGGGTGCCAAGATCCTCGAGGAAGGCATCGCGCAGCGTGCGAGCGACATCGACATCGTCTACCTGTTCGGCTACGGCTACCCGCGCTTCCGCGGCGGGCCCATGTTCACGGCCGACCTGATCGGATTGCCGAAGGTGCTCGAAGCCGTGCAGCGCTATGAAAAGGCGGTGGGCCCGTGGTGGAAGCCTGCGGCAATCCTGGAGAAGCTTGCGGCCGAGGGCGGGCGGTTCAACGGCTGAACCTCAGGGCTGCGCCGGCCCCGGTCCCGACAGCCACAGCTCGAGATTGCCGCCGGCGCTGTAGGGAACGGCGGCATTCCAGGCTCCCGTCGCCGGCGTTGTGTAGACCGACAGGCCGGCAAACAGTCCGCACAGGGCAGAGAACAGGCCGGCATCGGGTGCTGCCCCGACGGCCTTGCCGTCGATGTCGCACGCGACCGACTGGGTGTTCTGCACGGCGAACTCGACCGGAACCTGCACAGTCCCCCCAAGCAGCCGTGCATCGGTGAAGATCGCGAGGTAGCGCGCGTCCGGCGGTACCGGCACCTGGAATGCAGAGAACCGCCGGCCATTGCCGTTGAACATGAAGTTGGTCCGCCCATCGATAGCGTGGAACGGGTCGAAACTCGCGTCGAAAAAGACGATGCTCGGTGCGAAAAAGCGGCCACGCCAATCGTTCAGTCGCCCTTTCTCAACCACGGGAAACGAGGCCACGGTCACGAAGGCGGCGCGCGGCGCATCCGGCAAGGCGAGCGCCTTGAAGAAGCTCCGTCCATGGGGAAACGCGTACACGGGACTGCGCTCGTCGAGTGTGAACACGACGCGCTGCCCGATCGTTGCCGGGTGGAACCGGAACTCGCCTGGGCCGGCACAGCAGGTGGGCGCCCTGGCGAGCGGTTTCTCGAGGGCATCGTCCTGGACCCTCGAGGCGCAACCGGCCATCAGGACGGCGAGCGCACCAAGCGCGCACACGCTGACGTCGAACCAGGTCCACCGCTGCAGCAAGTCGTTCAGTCCTCTTCGATCAGCACTCGCGGACGATGATCCCACAGATGCTCGTTGCAGCGGATTGTCAAATCGATCGACAGGTGTGCCGAGGCACGGCTATGCCAAAGGCATCTGGACGTGTCGTTTGCGCCGCACTATTCTCGTTCCAGGTTCCGGAGCACGCATCGGGGGCCTCCGGTCATTTCCCTCAGGAGAGGACGGCGCCATGACGAATGGGATGCGGATGTTTGCGGCGGTGTGCCTGTTGCCCACCATCTTCCTCGGAGCCTGTGCCACCGCGCCGATGGACCCGGGCGCCGATCCAGGGCCGCTTGCGCTCACCATGCCGCCGGACGCGCCCACGGTAACCATCCATCCGACGCGAGTCACGGTGAAGAACGGCCGTGGCGAGGTGCTGCTGGACGGCGTACCCGACAAGGACAACCGGTTGACCGGCAACCCGGCGCCGAACCAGTTCGACGGCAAGCTCGACATCACCACGCAGTACGACAACGGAACGTCGAAGACCCAGACGCTCACGCACGATCCGGCACGCAGCATGTCGCTCGCTTGGGATGACACCACGAAGCAGTACGTGGTCCGTCAGGTGGAAGCGCCGAAGCCTGCCGACAAGTTCGTGGGCGAGCCGGGGTGGGCGATCCAGATCTTCGGCGATTACAAGCAGACGCCCTACGATTCCACGACGATCAGCTCGACCGGCTCGAGCGTCACCGGCAAACCGGACCTGAGCGACAGCATGAGCAGCCTGGGCTTCGGCGTGCGCCGGTACTTCGCGCCGCTGGCGAACGGCTTCCAGCCGTTCGCCTATGCCGGCTTCTCGGAGTATTTCGGCAACGGCGCGAAAGCCGCCGATGTGACCTACCACTTCGGGACGACACCTGACACCGGGGCCGAGATCAAGGAGCAGCGTTCCTTCCTGCTCGGGGGCGGAGGTCAGTTTCTCCTCGGGCGGAACATGGCCCTCCAACTCATGCTGGGCCTGCATGCGACGCGCATGCAGATATCCGTGTTCAGCGACGAAACGTCCGGCGGCGGACCCAACAACATCTTCTCCACCAGCAAGTGGATGTTCGGCCCGGCGGCGGGTGCCGGTCTGTCGTTCCCGCTGCTCTATTTCAGCAACGGGTCGCCGCTGCTCGGCTTCCTGCAATATCAGGCCATGATGATGGACGATGTGTCCGAGAGCGTGTCTTCGCCGTTCACGTCCAACACCTACAGCCTGCGTGCCGACGGGGGTATCCAGCACAAATTCATGTTCGGGGTGGAAAAGCGCTTCTAGCGCTCAGCGCGCGACGGTCGCACGCCGCCCGCGCAGCCACTCCAGGGCGAGCATGAGCGCCGTGGTGAACACGATGAGCAGTGTGGCCACCGCGGCGATCACCGGCGTGATGTTCTCGCGGATGCCGGTGAACATCTGCCGCGGCAGCGTCACCTGTGCCGGACCGGCCAGGAAGAGAGTCACGACGACTTCGTCGAACGACGTGGCGAAGGCGAACAACGCGCCGGAGATTACGCCCGGCGCGATCAGCGGCAAGGTCACGCGGCGGAACGTTTCCAGCGGTGCCGCACCCAGGCTCGCGCTGGCGCGGACGAGGTTGTGATCGAAGCCCTGCAGGGTCGCCGAAACGGTGGTGAGGACGAACGGCGTGCCCAGCGCGGCGTGTACCAGGATGAGTCCGGCGTAGCTGTCCGTCAGGCCGAACCGCGCGAAGAAGAGATAGGTCCCGACGCCGACCACGACGATCGGAACGATCATCGGCGCGATCAGCACCGACAGCAGCGCATCCTTGCCGCGAAAGCGGACACGCGCGAGGCCGACCGCTGCCATGGTGCCGAGGACAGTGGCGATCAGCGTCGCGGCCGGCGCGACGATGAAGCTGTTCTGCGCAGCGCGTATCCACTCGGCGGATTCGACGAGCTCGCGGTACCACCTGAGCGACCAGTCCGGCACCGGATACACGAGGAACGAACTGGACGAGAACGACAGCGGCACGATCGCGACGATCGGCAGCAGCAGGAAAGCCAGTACGCCGACACAGAGGGCGCGCACCGCGAAGTGGCCGATCCGCTCCCACGGCGCCTCGATGGCATTCGACTTCATGCGAGAGCCGGCTCCATGCGTGCGAAGCGGCGATAGACTGCATAGAGTACGAGAGTGGCAGCGAGCAGCACGCTGCCCAGTGCGCAGGCCATTCCCCAGTCGAGATGGACGTTGGCGTACTGCGCCACGCTGTAGCTCAGCATCTGATCCTCGGGGCCGCCGAGCAGCGCCGGCGTCACGTAGTAGCCGATGGCGAGAATGAACACGAGCAGGCCGCCGGCCGCGACCCCCGCGTACGTCTGTGGCACATAGACGCGCACGAACGCGGCGAGGGGATGACTGCCCAGCGAGACCGCCGCCCGGACGTATTCGCGCGGAATGCTCTTCATGACGCTGTAGAGCGGCAGGACCATGAAGGGCAGGAGGATGTGCACCATGGCGATCACCACGCCGGTGCGGTTGAACAGCAGCGCCAGCGGTTCATCGATGAGTCCGATGCCGCGCAGGGTCTGGTTCACGAGCCCACCCGACTGCAGCAGGACGATCCAGGCAGCTACCCGGACCAGGATGGAAGTCCAGAACGGCACCAGGACGATGATGAGCAACACGTTCGCTCGCCGTGGCGCCATCGTGGACAGCCACCACGCCAGCGGGTAGGCGAGCACCAGCGTGATCGCGGTGACGATCGCCGCGATGCCGAACGTGCGTGCCAGGATGCGTCGAAAGGCCGATCGATCGGCGTCCATGGTAACGATCGAACCATCCGTGGTGCGCTTCAGGTCGACGGCAGCCAGCAGATAGTCCGGCGTGAGGCGCGCTCCGTTCTTGGCGATAGCTTGCCAGATCCAGGGTTCTTCCCAGCGCGGATCGAGGGCGATCAATTGGGCGCGAACCGCGGCAGCGTCCCCGGTGGCAGGTAGCGGCTGGGCCCGCCAGGCGTTCATCACCAGCGAACGGGCGCCACCGACCTCGGTGTTGAGGCGGCGGGCCAGCATGCCGGCGTCGGTCTGTTCGCGCAGCGCCAGCAGATCCGCCACGAAGGCAGCGTAGGCTGCATCCGGCGCAGGTGATTCGGCGTCCCATCGGGCCAGGGCCGCCACCGTGCGCGGGACCGCGCGGGCGATCTCGGGATTGTCCACCGCGCGCCACAGCAACGCACCGATGGGCACAAGGAACGTCAGCAGCAGGAACAGCGCGAGCGGCAGCACGAGCAGCAGCGCGGTGGCAGTACGGCGCCGGGCGTCGCGCCGCAACGCCGCCCGCACGTCCACCATGGTGTCGGCCACGGCTTCCATGGATCAGGCGATCATTGTGTCACCCAGGCGTTGAAGCGCTTCTCCATCGCCTCGCCGTGATCGGACCAGAACCGGTAGTCGAACTTGAGCGCGTCCTTCGCATTGGCGGGCGCGCTGGGCAGCTGCGCGAGCGTCTTCGCGTCGAGCTTCGTCAGCGCCTTGGTCGCCGTGGGTCCATAGCTGATCAGGCGCGCGAACTCCGCTTGGGCGTCGGGCCCGACGGCGAACGCGATGTAGCGCGTCGCCAGGTCGCGGTTGGGCGTGCCTTTCGGGATCGCCCAGTAGTCGATGTCGTAGATGCCGCCGGCCCAGGCGATCGCGAGATTGCGACCCTCGCGTTGCGCCGCATCGATGCGGCCGTTGTAGGCGCTAGCCATGACGACATCCCCCGCCACGAGAAACTGTGGCGGTTGGGCACCAGCCTCCCACCATTGAAGATGCGGGCGCAGCTCGGCCAACTTGCGGAACGCGCGCTCGACCCCGTCCTTGGTCGCGAGCACCTTGTACACCTCGGCCGGCTTCACGCCATCGGCCATGAGTGCGAACTCGAGGTTGAAGCGCGCGTTCTTGCGCAGCGCGCGCTTGCCGGGGAAGCGCTTCACGTCCCAGAAATCAGCCCAGGACTTCGGCGGATCCTTGAGGCGGTTCGCATCGTAGGCGAGCACCGTGGACCACACGAAAATGCCGATACCGCAGTCGTGCACCGCCGCGGGCAGGAAATCGCTCTTCGGGCCGATCCTGTTCCAGTCGAGCTTCTCGTACAGACCCTCGTCGCAGCCGCGATCGAGGTCGGCGGATTCGGCTTCGATCACGTCCCATGTGACCTTGCCGGTTTCGACCATCGCCTTCACCTTGGCCTGCTCGCCGTTGTACTCCACGGGCAAGATCTTCACGCCGGCCAACTTCTCGAACGGCTCGTAGTAGGCCTTCTTCTGCGCGGTGCCGTTGGCGCCGCCGAAGTTGACGACCGTGAGAGTCCCCTCGGCGTGCGCATGGAGTGCGATGACGATGATGGGCAACAAGGCTGCGAGGCGTTTCATGACCGGTCTCCTTCGGGGAATCTACGGATAGATCCGCACGTGTTCTGCGGGGAATTCGAGGTGCGTGCGTGCCCCGATGGCAGGTGGCGAACCGCTGCCTACGGGATGTTTGACGGTGGCGGTGGTCCGCTCGTCGATGCCGCAACGCAGACGCAGATGATCGCCGAGATAGACGATATCCTGCACGGTTGCAGGAACCGTGTTCGGGCCGCCGCTCTCGCGCACGACCACCCGCTCCGGCCGGATCGCGACCTGCACCGCCGCGCCCGGTGCCGCGGGGCCGATCAGGCGACCGCGCAGGGTGGCGTTGCATTCCAGGGCGACGTCGGCGAAGTCCCTGTCGATGGCTGCAACGCGTCCCGCAAGAGCAGTGTTGTCGCCGACGAAGCCCGAGACGAAGCGGTTGGCGGGCTCTTCGTACAGGCGCTCCGCCGTGTCCACCTGCTGCAACGCGCCGTCGTTGAACACGGCAACGCGATCGGACATGGCCAGGGCTTCGCCCTGATCGTGCGTCACGTAGACGAACGTCACGCCGAGGCGGCGATGCAGGTCCTTCAGCTCCACCTGCATGTGCTCCCGCAGCTGCTTGTCCAGCGCGCCCAGCGGCTCGTCCATCAGCACCATGGCCGGGTCGAACACCAGCGCCCGCGCCAGGGCGACACGCTGGCGCTGGCCGCCGGAGAGCTGGTCGGGCCGGCGGGCGGTCAGTCCGCCAAGTCGCACCATCTCGAGCGCGGTCGCGACACGCTGCTCGCGTTCCGCGGCAGGCACGCGCCGCACCGTCAGCGGATAAGCGACGTTGTCGCCGACCGTGAGGTGCGGGAACAACGCGTAGTTCTGGAACACCATGCCGAAATTGCGCCGATGCGGCGGGGTTCGCGTGATCGGCCGGCCGTCGAAGAGGATCTCGCCGCCGCTGGGCGTTTCGAAGCCGGCGAGCATCATCAGCGTGGTGGTCTTGCCGGAACCGGACGGTCCCAGCAAGGTCAGGAACTCGCCGCGCCGTACGTCGAGATCGAGATCGCGGACAGCGAGCGTGATGCCGTCGTAGCTCTTCTGCACGCCGGCGAATCGCACCAGGGGCGTCTCGGCCACGGTCACGCTCCGGCGGCGGGCGAACTCAGCCCGCGCCGGGCCGCCCCAAGCGGGCTGGCCCCCTTGGGGGGAGGGGCCGCAGGCCCATCGGGGGGGTACTCATCTCAGGTTACGTCGCGATGGACCCGAGATGGCGCTCCAAGGCCTCGAGACCTGCGTGCCACGTGATGTCCGCGTGCAGCGGCGTGACCGAGATCCAGCCGCCATGTGCCACTTCGACGTCGGTACCTTGCTCGGGCGCGCCGGCTTCGTGAATGAACGACAACCAGGAATACGGGAACTGCCGCGCGTCGGTGCGCACGTCGACGTTGAGCTTGATGCGGCCCCAGCGCCCCTGGCGCGCGGACCGGATGCCGCGCACTTCGCCCGGCTCCACGTCGGGGAAATTCACATTGTGGAACACGCCCGGGGGCGATTCGAGTGCCAGCAGGCTCTCGATCACACGAGGGGCGTGGGCTTCGGCGGTGCGCCATCGCACTTCGCCGCCGAGTTCGAAGACCTGGCTCATGGCGATCGCACGGATGCCGTGCTGCGCCCCTTCCATCGCGGCGGCGACCGTGCCCGAGTAGGTCATGTCTTCCGCGAGATTGGAGCCGCGGTTGACGCCCGACAGCACCAGCGTGGGAGGGGCAGCCTTCATGATCTCGTTCAACGCCATGACCACGCAGTCGGTGGGCGTGCCGCGTAGCAACGAATAGCGCTTCTCCGTCAGCCGGTTGATGCGGATCGGTTCGGCAAGGGAGATCGAGCGCGACGCGCCGGAGCGTTCGAAGTCGGGCGCGACCACCCAGACATCGTCGCTCAAGGTGCGTGCGATGCGCTCCATGACGGCCAGGCCGGGGGCGTGGATGCCGTCGTCGTTGGCGATGAGAATGCGATGCTTCAAGGACTTGCCTCCCGGTTCGACCGTCCGCTGCCGGGTCGGATTGCCCGGCTGGCGTGCATGGCGATGGTCCTGAATCATAGCGGCCCGCTCCGGTGGGCGATACGTGGCCTGCCCCCAGTCCATGGCGAATTGATAACATCCCGTCTCTTGACCAGAACAACCTTGTCCCGGAGGACGCCATGACCGACGCCGTGATCGTTTCCACCGCCCGCACCCCTCTAGCCAAGTCCTGGCGCGGTGCCTTCAACATGACCCACGGCGCCACCCTGGGCGGTCACGTCGTGCAGCACGCCGTCGCGCGCGCCAAGCTCGACCCGGGCGAGATCGAGGACGTGATCATGGGTTGCGCGAATCCCGAAGGCGCTACCGGCTTCAACATCGCCCGCCAGATCGCGTTGCGCGCCGGATTGCCGGTGACCACGTCGGGCATGACAGTGAACCGGTTCTGCTCGTCGGGTCTGCAGACCATCGCCCTGGCGGCACAACGCGTGATTGCCGGTGAGGGTGACATCTTCGTCGCCGGCGGCGTCGAATCCATCTCGTGCGTGCAGAACGAGATGAACCAGCACATGGCGAAGGAAGGCTGGCTGAAAGAGCACAAGCCCGAGATCTACTGGACCATGCTGCAGACCGCCGAGACCGTCTCGAAGCGCTACAAGATCGGTCGCGAGGCGCAGGACCGCTACGGCGTAGAGAGCCAGAATCGTGCGGCCGCGTCGCGGGCCGCGGGCAAGTTCAACGACGAGATCGTGCCCATCACCGTCACCATGAAGGTGGTGGACAAGAACACCGGGCAGGAATCGACCAAGGAAACCACCGTGGCCCAGGACGAAGGGATCCGTGCCGACACCACCTACGAGGGCGTTTCGCAGATCAAGCCCGCGCTCGAGGGCGGTGTCATCGCCGCGGGTAACGCGAGCCAGTTCTCCGACGGCGCATCGGCGGCCGTGGTGATGAACGCGAAGATGGCGGAGAAGAAGGGCCTGAAGCCGCTCGGCGTCTTCCGTGGCTTCGCGGTGGCCGGTTGCGAGCCGGACGAGATGGGCATCGGTCCCGTCTTCGCGATTCCGAAGTTGCTGAAGAACACCGGTGTCAAGCTGGATGACGTCGGATTGTGGGAACTCAACGAAGCGTTCGCGGTGCAGGTGATCTACTGCCGCGACAAGCTCGGCATTCCGAACGACCGGCTCAATGTCGATGGGGGCGCGATCGCCGTGGGTCACCCGTATGGCACCACGGGTGCGCGCTTGGTCGGTCATGCGCTGATCGAAGGCAAGCGGCGCGGCGTGAAATACGTCGTGGTGACGATGTGCATCGGCGGCGGGATGGGCGCGGCGGGGCTGTTCGAGGTCGTCTGATCCGATCCGCTCGTTCCCGTCATGGATGTCCGCATCGTCAATCGACGCGATCTCGATTTCGTCCTCTATGAGTTGCTGGAAGCCGAGACGCTGACGCAGCGCGAACGATATCGCGACCATTCCCGCGAGACGTTCGATGCGGTGATCGACACGGCGCACAGGATCGCTGCCGAACAGTTCGCCCCCCATGCGCGCGCCGCGGACGAACACGAGCCGCGCTTCGAGAACGGGCGCGTGGTGATGATCCCGGAAGTGAAGCAGGCGCTCGAGGCGTTTCGCGAGGCCGGCTTCATTTCGGCCAGCTTCGATGCGGAACTGGGTGGGATGCAATTGCCGGTGACGGTGGCGCAGGCTGCCTTCGCGATCTTCAACGGCGCCAACATTGCGACCGCCGCTTATCCGTTCCTCACGGTCGCTAATGCCAATCTGTTGTCGGCCTTCGGTTCCGACGACCAGAAGCAGCGTTATCTCGGGCACCTGTTGTCGGGGCGCTTCTTCGGCACGATGTGCCTGTCCGAGCCGCAGGCGGGTTCATCGCTGTCGGACATCGTCACGCGCGCCGAACCGCAGGCCGACGGGACCTATCGACTCTTCGGCCAGAAGATGTGGATCTCGGGCGGCGAGCATGAACTGTCGGAGAATATCGTCCACCTCGTGCTGGCGCGCATCAAGGGGGCGCCGGCCGGGGTCAAGGGCATCTCGCTTTTCGTGGTGCCGAAGTTTCTCGTCAACGACGACGGGTCGATCGGCGCGCGCAACGACGTGCACCTGGCGGGCCTGAATCACAAGATGGGCTACCGCGGCACCACCAATTGCGTGCTGAATTTCGGTGAAGGCGCCGGCGCGATCGGTACGCTGGTCGGCGAGCCGCACAAGGGCCTCGCCTGCATGTTCCACATGATGAACGAGGCGCGGGTGGGTGTCGGGCTCGGGGCCGTGATGCTCGGGTACTCCGGCTATCTGCACGCACTCGAATACGCACGCGAGCGTTCGCAGGGGCGGCCGGTGCTGGCCAAGGATCCGACCAAGCCGCCCGTCAAGATCATCGAACACCCGGACATCCGCCGCATGCTGCTGGCGCAGAAAGCGTACGTGGAAGGTGGGCTCGCGCTGTGCCTGTACGCGGCGAGACTGGTCGACGACGAGCGCAGTGCCCCCGACGAGAAGACGCGTCGCGACGCGAAGCTGCTGCTGGAAGTGCTGACGCCGATCGTGAAGGCGTGGCCGTCGCAATGGTGTTTAGCCGCCAACGATCTCGCGATCCAGGTGCATGGCGGCTACGGCTACACCCGCGAGTATCCGGTGGAGCGGCTGTATCGCGACAATCGCCTGAATCCGATCCACGAAGGGACCAATGGCATTCAGGCGCTCGACCTGATGGGTCGCAAGGTGGGCATGGACGACGGCATGGCGATCCAGCTCCTCGCGCGCGACATCGATCGCACGGCGCGTGAGGCGAAGGGGTGCGAATCGGCCGAGTTGCGTCGCTGCGGCGAGAAGCTCACTGATGCGTTCGCGAACGTGATGGAGGTCGTGCGCAATTCGCTCTGCGCCACCGACAAGGGTCATGCCGAGATGGCGCTGGCGAACGCCCACGTCTTTCTCGAAATGACCGGGCACGTGGTGGTCGCGTGGATGTGGCTGCGGCAAGCCTTGGTCGCTGTGAAGAATGTCGGCACCGAACCCGGATCCGAGCAGGATTTCTACCAGGGCAAGTTGCAGGCGTGCAGCTACTTCTTCCGGTGGGAACTGCCGAAGACCGATCATTGGTTCCAGTTGGTGAATGATCTGGATCCGACCTGCCTGGAGATGCAGGAGGCGTGGTTCTGAGCGGCGCGATCGGGGGCGGCATGGGTGTATGAATCTGGTAGTATTGCTACCCATATGAAGACAACCATAGATATTGCTGATCCGCTTCTCGAGCAAGCCCGCCGCGTCGCGGGGCGGCGGGGCACGACCCTGAAGGCCCTGGTCGAGCAGGGACTGAAAGCAGTGCTCACCGAGGAGCGCAGCCCGCGTGCTTTTGCCTTGCGCGATGCGAGCTTCCGCGGCAAGGGTTTGCAGCCCGGCGTCAGCGGCTGGTCCTGGGAGAACCTGCGCGATTCGGCATACGAGGGCCGGGGCGGTTGATCGCGGTCGACACCAACATCCTCGTTTACGCCCATCGAGCCGATTCGCCCTGGCACGAACCAGCGCGGCTACGCGTCGCCGAACTGGCCGAAGGGCGCGCTACGTGGGGAATCCCCTGGCCTTGCGTGCACGAGTTCTTCGCCGTCGTGACTCATCCGCGAATTTTCGCGCCGCCGACGCCGACGCGTCGTGCACTGGAGCAGGTCGACGCTTGGATGGAGTCGCCCTCGCTGGAACTGCTCGGCGAGACGGATCACCATTGGGGGGTGCTGCGTCCGATGCTGGAGGCCGGGAAGATCGCCGGTCCCCAGGTTCACGATGCTCGCATTGCCGCCATCTGCAGCCAGCACGGCGTACGACACCTCTGGACGGCTGATCGCGATTTCAGCCGATTTCCGAACCTGAAGACCGCGAACCCGCTGCTCGGCTGAGATCCGGCCGAGCGGCAACGAGAGGAACGAAGCGCTTGAACCCCACCCAACTCTTCAACCTGACCGGCCGGGTCGCCCTGGTCACCGGCGGCTCTCGCGGTCTCGGCCTGCAGATGGCCGAGGCGCTCGGCGAGATGGGCGCGAAGGTCGCCATCACCGCGCGCAAGGCCAACGAGCTCGAGGCCGCTCAGGCGCACCTCAAGGGCATGGGCATCGAAGTGCTGACCCACGCCTGCGATCTTTCCGACCCGGCCGCTGCCGAGCCGTTGCTCGACAAGGTGGTCGGTCAGTGGGGCACGCTGGATGTCCTGATCAACAACGCCGGGGCCACATGGGGCGCGCCCGCAGAAGAGCATCCGCTCGACGCCTGGCAGAAGGTCATCAACTTGAACCTCACGGCGATGTTCGTGCTGTCGCAGCTTGCCGGCAAGAAGGTGATGATCCCGCGCAAGGCGGGCAAGATCATCAACATCGCTTCCATCGCCGGCTACTCGGGCACCGATCCGCACTTCATGCCCACCATTGCCTACAACACCAGCAAGGCGGGCGTGATCAACTTCACCAAGTCGCTGGCGGCCGAATGGGCGCGCCACGGCATCCACGTGAACGGCATCGCCCCCGGCGTGTTCCCGAGCAAGATGTCGAAGGGCATGATCGACCGGGCCGAGCAGTACATCCTCGACCACACGCCCATGCGGCGCATGGGGACGGATCAGGACCTGAAGGGTGTCACGGTGCTGCTGGCCTCGCGCGCTTCGGATTTCATGACCGGCGTGACCATTCCCGTCGACGGCGGCTTCTCCGCGCTCTGACCGAAGGATTGCCATGGCCCGCAGCGGCTTCGACATCGAGATTCCGTACGCCGAGTATCTCGGCATCCGGCGCATCTCCGAGGAACCGGGGCACGTGACGGCCGGGCTCACCATCCAGGCCGAGCTGCAGAACAGCTGGCACGTGGCGCACGGCGGTTCGATCATGTCGCTGCTCGACGTGACCTGCGGCATGAGCGCCAAGTCGCTCGATGCGCATGCGAACGGCGCAACGACCGTGGAACTCAAGGTGAATTTCCTCGCTTCGGCGACGGGCGAGGTGATCGCCGAAGGGTTTGCACGCAAGGCCGGTCGTTCACTCGTTTTCGTCGAAGGCGAAGTACGCGACGCGGCCGGACATGTACTCGCCAAGGCCACCGGCACCTTCAAGCTGCGCTACCCCACTTCTCACCACTGAACCGTCGTCCTGACGAAATCCACATGGCCCTCGATCCCCAGGCGAAAGCGATCCTCGATGCGGTCAAGGCGGCCGGCCTCCCGGATATGTGGCAGTTGACGCCCGACCAGGGGCGCGAGCAGTACAAGCTGCGCATCAAGAAGCTCGATGCGAAGAACGAACCGATCCACAGCGCGGAGACCATGCGCATCGACGTCGCGGATCGTGCCCTGCGCATTCGCGTCTACAAGCCACGCGAGGTGATGATCGGTGAGCGCTTGCCGGCACTGCTGTGGTTCCACGGCGGCGGGTTCGTGATCGGCGATCTCGACACCCACGATTCGGCCTGCCGGCGGATCGCGCGGCTCGCCGAGTGTATCGTCGTGGCCGTCGAATACCGGCTCGCCCCGGAGTCGAAATTCCCGGCCGCGGTTGACGATTGCACGGCGGCATTGCGCTGGGTGGCTCTGCACGGCGAGCGCCTGGGAGTCGACGCGGAGCGACTCGCGGTCGGTGGCGACAGCGCGGGCGGCAACCTCGCGGCAGTCTGTGCGCTGGTCGCGCGCAACGAAGGGTTTCCGAAGCTCAAGCTGCAACTCCTGATCTATCCGTGCGTCGCCCCGGAACCGGAAACCCCGTCGCAGCACAAGTTCGCGGAAGGCTACCTTCTGACGCGCAAGAGCATGACCTGGTTCTACGCGCAGTACCTGCGGTCGTCGAAGGACACGCAGGACTTCCGTTTCGGTCCGCTCATCGCTGACGATCTGACCAATCTCGCGCCGGCGTTCGTGCTGGTGGCCGGTTACGACCCGTTGCGGGACGAAGGCGTGCAGTACGCGTCACGCCTCATAGAAGCCGGGAATCGGGTCACGCTCGTGAACTACGAGGGCATGATCCACGGCTTCCTGTTGATGCTGGGCGCCGTGGACGCCGCGAGCCGTGCCGCGGAACAGGCGGCGAACGCGCTGAAGCGCGCGTTCGCCGCCTGAAGTATCAGCCCTCGTCGAGTCCCGCCTGTGCTCGAGCCTTGACCGCGGAGTCTTCTTCCGGTGAATAGACCAGCCTCTTGCGGCCGATGAGCGCGAAGAAGATCGTGCATGCACTATGAGCGCCCCATTCGTTTTCATGCACGCGGCAAGACCTGACCCCGTTCGTTCGTTCGTTTGACCCCGTTCGTTTGACCCCGTTCGTTCGTCAGTCGCACAATTTCGACGGTAGACCCATTTCTGCGCGCGCGCTGCAACGGCGCACCAGCAGGCCGACCATTCCCAATCCCAACAGCAAACATGTGGTCGGTTCGGGCACCGGGGTCGGGACACCGTAAATGAACTGCACGCCGGCAATGTCATCGGCTTGAGGGCCGTTTACCATGCTTCCACTGGTGTTCATCAACGAATCCGGAACGTCGGTGTGGCTGAGGCCGAGCGTATGGCCGATCTCGTGCGCGGCCAGATACGACAGGTACGCGGAGTTGGCGAAGGAAGAGGAAAGGTCCGTGTTGAAGAAGATATTGCCGGTCATCGTGCTGCCGGCGACGCCGACCCAGGCGTTTCCGTTGAAGAAGTATGCAGGCGGATAGAGGCCGACGCCGCCGGCCCCGTCATAGAAGGTACCGCTGAACGAAAGACCGCCGATGCGGATATCTCCTGAGGCGGTTGTGGCACCGGCGGCTGCACCGTCGTCTGGCACCTGCACGAAGCCCAGGTTCGCTACCGCCGACCAGGCGCCGAAAGCGTTCTGGATCGTGGTCAGGTAGGTCGAAGGCATGAAGTCGGGCAGGGCAGTGGTGGTGCATGCCATAAAGGTGAACTCGCCGCAGTCTGTGCCGCCTGGCATCAGGCTCCAAGTCACTGTCGCACCCGTGCCATAGGCTGGCTGGCCCCACTTGGCGAGGAAGCCGAGCCCGAGATCGGCAAGCTCGTAGGCGGAGGCAGCCGCGGGCATGCAAAGGGATCCGCAAAGCGTAAGGGCGGGGAGGAGCTTCTTCAATACGGTGGCCCGTTGGGTGGGCCGGGTGCCCTGATGGTGATGCACAGTTGCTCCTCGTTTGAGATTGCCGAGGGGACACGATACCTGAGGTCTGTTCAGCCCCGCCAGAATCTCCCGCGCCGTTGGCCAGGCGCTGAGACTGCCGACCACGGCTACCACGGGGTAAGCAATCACCGTCAGCGGGAGGTCGAGCTTGAACAAGGACTACAAGAAGGCATCTAGGTGGCCCACTAGCCTTGTCTCACCTCACGCCTGCATTCACAGGCTGCCGAAATCAGTCCTGTGGAAAAACGCAATGTCAGGCCGCGCGGGCACGGAAACCAAGATTACCGCGCTTGCTCACTGCATCGAGTGCAAGCCGAACATGTTGCCCTCAGAATCAATGCCCAGAGCGATGAAGCCGTACTGCCCGATAGACATTTTCTCCTTCTGTACTCGCCCGCCAGCCTCTGAAACCTTGGCAGCTTCAACTGCGCAATCTGTGCAGCTGAAGTAGACCAATACGCTATTGGCTCCCGACGAGAACCCCGGCATCCTGACGAGCGCACCAGACGCCCCGGAGCCCTCGGCACTCATTGGAAATGCCCACATCTCGATTCCTGGACTTTCGAGCTTCGAGAGCTGCACTCCAAACACAGCTTCGTAGAACGCTCTCGCGCGCGACATGTCTTCAACGTAGATCTCGAACCAGCCGACTGGATTGTTCATCGCGCTTCCTTTCACCTGCATGACGATGGTGGGCGAGTCTTGCACAAACGCATCGATGTCGTACTGCAAGACCCCATTCTTCCATTCTTCCTCCGATGGCGCGGTGCCACGCGCAAATTCGCCGCCCCGAATCGCCTTTGGTCCGTTACGTGGTCGCTCACGAGTAGTCGTCCTCGCGCTGATGTCTTACGGCAAGCACACTGACGATACCCTCCGCCTCCACCTCGAACAATGCGACGTACCCGGCACCCCCGAACGGGATCACGAGTTCGCGGAGGAACGGTGTGTCGGAGAGTGCCTTGCGACAGGAAAAGGGGGAGAACTGCAGGAACGCCACGGCTTTCCGAATCGCGTCCAGGGCACGCTCGGCTGCCGATAGGTCTTGCTCCAACAGGAATTCGTAGAGCCGCAGCAAGTCCTCTTCTGCCTCAGGCGTAAACCGGACCCGATAACGTTTCACCGCCTAGGCCGCACGCCTCCTGGCTCTTCTCAGTCTGCCCGCCAGCTTCTCGATGACCTTGGCAGCAGGAACGTACTCTCCGGTCGTCCTGGCACGATCGGCACTGGCGAGACCTCGCGCGATGAACTCCCGCCGATACTTCCGGTACTCAACACTGCGGTTTACCGCATCAACCACGAAACCGGAAAGGGTCTCGCCGGCTTCGAGCAACTGCTCGACTTCCGACCGAAGCTCGGCGGATACCCGAAGGGGTGGGATCGTCGTGGTCTTCATAGATGCTCCTGTCGCATCGCAATTGCGATGCATCCTATACTAACTCCAGCTCGTTGGCCGAGGGACACCAGCACCTTGGCGCACTCCTGGCGCTGGCGACTCGGGCAGGAGGGTGGAATAGGGGCAGGTCTTGCATTCCACCATCCTCCCAGTGAATTCCACATCCGAGCGCACCACAAGGATCATACCGAACGACTTGACGAAGGCATGATCCACGGCTTCCACATGATGCTGGGTGCCGTGGATGCTGCCAACCGTGCTGCGGAACAGGCGGCAAACGCGCTGAACCGCGCGTTCACCGCTCCGTCGAGATCAGCCTTTGTCGAGTCCCGCCTGGGCTCGCGCCTTGACCGCGAAGTCTTCTTCCGGCGAGTACACCAGGCTCTTGCGGCCGACCAGCGCGAAGTAGATCACGCCCACGGCATACCAGATTGCCACGCCGATCACGCCGCCGCGGTAGGTCGGGTCCTGGAACTGCATGAACAGCGTGACCGCGGCGATGACGACCACGATCCAGCCGCCGATTACGCCGAACGGGCTGCGGTAGGGCCGCTCGATGTTAGGCAGCCGGCTGCGCAACATGATGAACGCGATCGCCTGCAGCGCGTACGAGATCATCGCGCCGAACACCGCCATGTTGAGGAGCTGAGCGCCGATGAACGCGCCGGCACCCTCGCCCTTGATGAGATACACCGACATCATCACGGCGAAGCCGAGCACCGCACCTGCGATCAAGGCCATGTGCGGCACCTTGCGCGTGCCATGGGTTTCCGACAGCTTGGACGGGAAATAGCCGGCGCGCGACAGAGAATAGATCTGTCGGCCGAACGCGAAGATGATTGTGTGGAAACTCGCGATCAATCCGATCACGGCGCACAGCGAGAGCAGTTTCGCCGCCCCGGTGCCGTACAACGCGCGGAAGCCGTCGAGCAGCGGCTCGCCGGAACTGCCGAGGTAGAAGGCGCCGCTGGCGACGGGGTCGCCGCCCTTCACCGGGATGCTCGAGTTGAGGAAGAGCACCATGAAGGCCGAGAACAGCAGCGTGGCAATACCCAGCAGCAGGCCCTTCGGCATGTCGCGCTTCGGATCGTGCGACTCTTCCGCAGCGAGCGGCAGTTGCTCGATCGCGAGATACAGCCACACGGCGAACGGCATGGCCGCGAGAATGCCCTTCATCCCCAACGGCAGGAACGCGCCACCGCCCTCGGCGAGTTCGACGATGCTGCCATCATCCCCCACGCCGATGTTGAGTGCCCAGCGCGAGAAATCGAGCTGGCCCGAGAAGATAGCGCTGGCCCAGAAGATGGCGAGCACCGCTAGTGCCAGAAGCGTGACGATCACGGAAACCTTGAACGACAGCTCGACCCCGATGAGATTGAGGCCGACGAACAGGATGTACATGCCGATCCACCACAGCGGCTGGATCGACTCAGGCGTTTCGAAGATGCCACCCAGGTACGCACCGATGAAGAACACGATCACCGCCGGTGTCAGCACGTACTCGATGTTCTCCGCGAGCCCCGTGACGAAGCCACCCCATGGCCCCATCGCGCTGCGAGCGAACGAGTAGGCGCCGCCCGTGTGCGGCAATGCCGGCGACATCTCGGCCAGGCAGAAGCACAGGCAGACGTACATCAGCCCGATGATCATGGCGGCGAAGAACAGCCCGCCGAACCCGCCCGCCGCCAAACCGAAGTTCCAGCCCGAGAAATGGCCCGAGATCACTGCGCCCACCCCCAGGGCCCAGAGCGACCATACGCGTGCGTGTTTTCGCAGCTCGCGCTTGGCGAAGTAATCGGCGCCGGCTTCGTGATATTCGACGTTGCCTACTTTCCTCTTTTCCATTTGCCATAGTCTCCTGTATGGGTTGGAACGGGTCTTCCGTGGCGATTTCGGGCTTGTCGACTGCACCCCTTGGTGGGACCGCCCCGGAGTATGGGTGAACGAGCCGGCCCCGGGCAACCGTCCTGATGACGCGAGGGTATGATCCGGGGGAAATGTCAATAACGCCGAGGAAGGGGAGGGAATGGCCACGCTGTCGGGAAAAATCGCCTGGGTGACCGGGGCAGGGACGGGCATCGGCCTGGCCGGTGCTCAAGCATTGGCGGACGCCGGCGCTACGGTAGTGATGTCCGGCCGTCGCAAGGGCGTGCTGGAAGCCGAGGCCGCCAAGTTGCGGGCGAAGGGCGCCCGGGTCGAGACCGAAGCGCTGGACGTGAGCGATTCGGACGCCGTTGCCGGGTTGACCGATGCCATCCTCGGCCGCCATGGCCGCGTCGACATTCTCGTCAACAGCGCCGGCCTCAACGTGCCGACGCGGTTCTGGAAGAACCAGACGATCGCCGGCTGGAACGAGGTGATTCGCGTCAATCTCGATGGCAGCTACTACTGCATCGCGGCCGTGCTGCCGTCCATGCGCAGCCGCAAGGACGGCCTCGTGATCAACATCTCGTCGTGGTCGGGCCGCTTCGACACCTACATGACCGGGCCGGCCTACAACGCCGCCAAGCACGCCGTGATCGCGATGACGGCGCACCTGAATCAGGAAGAGTGCATCAACGGCATCCGTGCCTGCGCCATCTGCCCCGCCGAGGTCGCCACGCCCATCATGGACAAGCGCCCGATACCGCCCTCGGCAGAAGACCGCGCGAAGATGCTGCAGCCGGATGATCTCGGCCGCACCATCCGCTTCGTGGCGGAGATGCCGCCCCACGCCTGCGTCAACGAGATCCTGATCAGTCCCACATGGAACCGGATCTTCCTCGGTGCTTCGGACCTGAAGCGCACCTGAGCGCACGCACCCGCGCGGACCGTGATGGCCTCGCGGCGCTTCTTTGCGCGTGCTTGCTCGGCATCGCTGCGCAGGAAGCCCCGGCCAGCGACGCTGATCCTCGGCACTGGCTGCTACAGACCGGCATCTACGGGCGCCACTACGGCTCGCGCCCGGATCTCAACGAGGACTACCGCTACCTCGGCCTCGAATACCATTGGGTCACGCGCTGGCTCGTCGGTGCCGCCACGTTTCGCAATTCTTTCGACCAGCCGAGCCAGATGCTCTACGGCGGCAAGCTCTGGCGCCCCCTCGAGGAGCGGGCGCCGCTGCTGCACGTCAAGCTGGTCGGCGGTCTCGTGCATGGATACAAGGGCGAGTACGACGACAACATCCCGTGGAACGAGTACGGCATCGCGCCGATGGTGCTGCCCACCGTGGGAGTGTCCGGCAAGCGTTTCACGTCCGACCTGGTGTTCTACTACCGTGCCGGCTTCCTGGTGACGGTAGGCGTATTCTTCTGAGTGGCGCGCCCCGGACGCGCCGACCTGACCTACGACCGGAGGAGTCATGGCTACAAGAACGCTGTTCAGGAATGTCAACGTGCTCGATTGCACCGGTGCGCCGCCCTACGCCGGTTCCGCGTTGATCGAGGGCAACCGCATCAAGGCCGTGGCGCCGCAGGGCACACCGATTGCGGCCGAAGGCGCCACCATCGTCGACGGCATGGGGGCGACCTTGATGCCGGGTCTCATCGAATCGCACTCGCACCTCACGTTCCTCGATACGTCAGACCTGGAATCGCTCGGGTTCGTGCCGCCGGAAGAACACATCCTGCGTTCGGTCAAGAACGCGAAGAAGATGCTCGATCAGGGGTTCACCGCCTGTAACAGTGCGGCAGCGGCCAAGGCCCGCCTCGATATCGTGCTGCGCAACGCCATCGATGCCGGCGACTTCCCCGGGCCGCGGACGCGCGCCGCGAGCCCCGAACTGGCGCCGACCGCCGGCCTCGGCGACGTGCGCTTGCGCCACATGCATCGCGAGACTTTCGCCATCGTCTGCGACGGGGCGGACGAGTTCCGCAAGACGGCGCGCGAAATGGTGCGGGAGGGTGTGGATACCCTGAAGATCAACCCTTCCGGTGACGAGTTCGTGCCTCACGCGCGCGCGCATCAGACCGTCATGACCGAAGCGGAGATCGCCGCCGTCTGCGAAGTGGCGCAGATGCACGACAAGCGCGTCGCGGCGCATTGCCGGAGCGCGAAGTCAGTGAAGCTCGCGTTGAAGCACGGCGTCAAGGTGATCTACCACGCGACGCTGGTCGACGACGAAGCCTGTGCGCAACTCGAAGCCGCGAAAGACTGGTGCTTCGTCGCCCCCACCCTCGGCATCAACTACACGACCCTGAACGAGGCCGGCAAGTGGGGCCTCACGACCGAGATCGCCGAGAGCATGGGCGTGCGGCGCGAGCTCGAGACCGGCATCCGCAACATGAAGGAACTGAAGCGGCGCGGCGTGCGCATCCTGCCGGGTGGCGACTACGGCTTCGCCTGGAATCCCATCGGCACCAATGCCCGTGACATCGAACACTTCGTGAACCTGCTGGGCTTTTCGCCGATGGAGGCGATCATGGCTGCGACGAAGCTGGGCGGCGAGATCATGATGCTGGAGAACGAACTCGGTCAGGTGAAGCCGGGCTTCCTCGCGGATATCATCCTGGTGGACGGCAATCCGCTCGCCAATGTGGCGATCCTGCAGGATGCGACGAAGCTGCTGGCGATCATGAAGGACGGCGCGTTCCACAAGGCGCCGGTGGCGCGGCAAGAGGCGCAGAGGCAGACGGCTTAGGAGTAGTTCTGCGACGGCCGCGGCCCCCATCCCAACCTTCCCCCACCGAAGGTGGGGGAAGGAGCCGTACATCCCCCCGGCAAAGCCGGGGGAGGGGATGTACACCCTTTCCCCCGACTTCGTCGGGGGAAGGCTGGGATCGGGGCAACGGTGCTCTGCTACAACGACCTCAGAAAATTGAGCAGATCCTGCTTCTGCCTCTCGGTCAGATTGCCGTAGTTCCGCACCACGACATTCGCTTCCGACCCATTGCTCGCATGGGCACGGACCGCCGTCTGCAGATCGCTGGTCCGGCCGTCGTGCAGGAAGAAGATGCGCTGCCCCACGCCCCACAAGGGTGCGGTGCGGAACTCGCGCGGTCCCGCTTCGCCCTGGGTGATGCCATCCGCGAGGCCTGTGCCCATATCGTGCACCAGCATGTCGGAATACAGATTCACCGCCTTCTCACTCAAGGCCGGCACCGAAGACTTCGAAGTGACGAAGCTCGGCGTGTGACAGTAGGCACAGCCTACATTGGCGAAGGCCGCGCGACCGCGTGCGATGGAAGTGGTGCCGCCGGGCGTATCGGGCGAAGGCTTCGGGGCATCCAGGAACCGCATGAAGAACGCGAACTTCTCCACGCCGCTGAAGGCATCGAGCGGTGAGGTCGCGTCGGTGTTGGTCACGTCGTTGGGCACGGTCGTGTACTGGCATTCCGGCGTCTCGTCGCGCTCGGTCTGGAACAGCTCGTTGCTGATGCCCATCTCGACGTTGTAGGCCTCGCCCGAGAACAGCAGCAGCGATTTGTTCTGTGCCTTCCAGCCGAAGCGCGAGATGGTGCCGTCGTTGCCGTTCTTGTTGCCCTGGCCCGTGATCGCGCGGCCCGCCACCTGGAAGTTCGCCCGGCCGCGGATGCCCAGGGCGCGCTTGGTCGTCTGATTCGCCGCCTGGTTCGCGAGGATGGCGCTATCCGGAACCTGTTCCATCAGTCCGGCACCGAATAGCGGTGTCGGGATACGGAAGATCACGTTGCCGTTGGCAAGCGCCTTCGCGAAGTCGGGCTGCGCCAGGCTGCAGCCGCCAGCGCCGGCGCGTCCGGTGATGGTGAACAGTGCGTGCACCCCGCCATCGGGCGTGCCGTCCGCATTGCGGATGAAGCGCGCCTCGCGGATCGGGCCATCGGCTGTGATGAACGGCGGGACATGGTCGGCACCACCGCTCGCAAAGAGCTTCTGTGGATTGATGGCCGGGCTCGTTCCGCCGATCGCGGGCTGGCTGTGACAGCCGCCGCAACTGTCGAGGTTCATGCGCGGTCCCATGCCTTCGTCGACCGTCTCCACTTCCATGAAGTCCTCGCGACCGACGTCGAAGTACTGCTGCTGCGAACGACTCGCAGTGGGCAGGATGCCGCCGGCATCTGCCAGGCCGGCGCGCACGCCGGGGTCTCGCGCTGACGGGTCACCCGAGAACGCGATGTCGATCTGCAACATCAGGACACCGGCGAACGTCGACGCCAGCAACGCTGCTGCGATCATGCTTTTCATGGTAGCCCTCCCTGACCCGATCGCGCCGTCCGGACCGGGAACGTCGCATCAGCGCTCGCCAACGCAAGTTCGCGACCATGCGGTGGAACTGTCTAATTGCATGGCATTTCGATTGCGGCATGAACGACACGGCGTAGCCAATGTGTCGTCGTGCAACGACCTGCATGCGATGGATGTGAGATGCGTGCTCCTGCGTGACGCCAGAGAGAAACGACATGGTCGTCGATGCACGACGTGGGTGGTGGGGGGAGGTGTTGCGGTGGTCTTCGACGATGGCTTGCCCCCATCCCAGCCTTCCCCCACGCGGTCGCGTGGGGGAAGGGGTGTACTGCTCCCTCCCCCGGCTATGCCGGGGGAGGGTTGGGGTGGGGGCAGGTGTCCGCCAGGGGCAGCGATGCAGGCAGAATGTTGATCTCGAGCAACCGCGATACTCCGTCACACCGTGGACCGCACCCTCTTCACCAACGTCACCATCCTCGACGGCACCGGTGCCCCGCCGTACTCGGGTAGCGTGCTCATCGAAGGTGAACGCATCGAACGCGTCTCCGCAGACGCCATCGCCGCATCAGGCGTGCGGATCGTAAATGGCCAAGGCGGCACGCTGATGCCTGGCCTCATCGAAGCCCACTCGCACCTGAGCTTCCTCGACATGGCGCGCTCCGTCGATCTCGGCTTCGTGCCGCCTGAGGAGCACATGCTGCGAACCGCCATCAACGCGCGCCGGTTGCTCGACGCGGGCTTCACGAGCTGCGCGAGCGCAGCCTCATCCAAGCCGCGCCTGGACGTGGCGCTGCGCAGCGCCATCGACAGCGGGGATGTGGTCGGACCGCGCACTCTCGCCGCCAGCCCTGAGATGACGGTTACGGCCGGGTTGGGCGATGTCCGGCTGAGCCACCTCTACCGCCAGAATTTTGCCGAGGTGCTGGACGGTCCGTCCGAGTTCCGCCGCTTCTCGCGCGAAATGGTCCGCGAGGGCGTGGACACGTTGAAGATCAACATCTCGGGCGATGCGGGTACCGCCGCTTCGCCTTCGCGCGCCACTGTGATGACCGAGGCGGAAGTCGAAGCCGTCTGCGAAGTGGCGCATGCGCACGGCAAGCGCGTCGCTGCCCATTGCCGAAATGACGCGTCGATCCGCATGGCCTTGCGGCAGGGTGTCACCATCCTGTTCCATGCGAACCTGATCGACGACGAGGCCTGCGCGGCGATCGAGGCCGAGAAGGATCGGGTCTTCGTGGCACCTACGCTCGGCCATACCTACACGACGTTGTACGAGGCTTCACCGTGGGGCATCACCACGGCCATGGGCAAAGAGCGCGGCCTCGACCACGAGCTCGAACGCGGCATCGCCAACATGAAGAATCTCCAGCGCCGCGGTGTGCGGGTGCTGCCGGGTGGCGACTACGGCTTCGCGTGGAATCCCAATGGCAGGAACGCGCGCGACCTCGAGCACTTCGTGAAGCTGCTGGATTTCACGCCCATGGA
>LNFM01001112.1_pt1 | contig 114526 bp, 96 predicted proteins | sample 596031 | NCBI WGS metagenome assembly LNFM01 (sample SAMN04254537, study PRJNA301005) | activated carbon metagenome | isolation source: dual media filters at the Ann Arbor, Michigan drinking water treatment plant | place: USA: Ann Arbor | reverse complement strand
GATATCGCCAGAGTATCTGTCGACCTTGAACCCGTGAGGGCTCGAGATCTCGCCAGGACTCCGCCGCCTGCGTTTCTCTTTCTTCCGTTTTCAATTTTCAAAGAGCAAGGCCAGCGACAAGTACTCGAGCCAATCTTGCTAGATTGGCTTTTGAGACAACAGGGCTCTTTCCGGGTAGTCCCGGCGAAGAACCGAGGTTTCAAGAAGAGCAATGCCCGTCGCGGGCCGGCGAAGCACCGTGGCGCCCCGACAAGGACCGAATAAATACAAACCCCGGCCCGGTGTCAACAACCGAATTTAAAAAATCTTCGGAATTGCGTTCGGGACACGCCAAGACAATGAAATCGTTTGGATTTTATGGTTATCCACACAGGCTAAAGTTGGCTGGCGCGGGCGGATTCGGGTCATCGGCGGTGACCGGATCGGGGCAAAATGGGTCGCCTGGGGATCTGCGTGGGCAAAAAGCAGCGGCTTTTGAGGGCCCGGAGATGGCCCCGTGGTGCACTGCGGCACGATTCACAACGGCAGTGCACTCTGCCAGCGGCGGACTCGCGATGGAGCTCATGCACGGGATGGGTGGGGTGTCCGCCACAAAAGTGCCCGACAAATCAGCCGTTTTGATTGACCGCAGGGCCGCGAACAGCGGACATTCTGCGGACGCATGAAGTTGGAGCGAGTGTTCCGGCTTTGATGTGGCACGTCCTAGCAGGTCCCTGGGGCAGACCCTTGGGGATGTTGCCGGGCACGTTGTTGGGGATCCGGGGGACGCCGTTTGGTTCATCACATCCGACATCGGCCGCGCACGCGCCCGGGGCTCCGCCCGGTGCGCGCCCGCTCGTCCGACCATCCCAACGGACTGCCCCATCTCTATCGCGGGTCGCGTGGCCGCGGCGCGCGCGCCGACGTGTATGCGGCCGATCATGCAGATAGCCGTCAGAGCGGGCGGTTTCGATGGCTTCTCAGCACGGTGCTGGCCGCAGCCGTTGGCGCCGTTGCCATTATCGTTGTGATCTATGGGTCGACCGATCCGCGCGATGTCGCCGAAGGGCGGATGCCGACGCTCGACCGGCTGCGCATGGACGCGGCCATGGCTCCGATGCCCGCGCCGCACCGTCCGGACGACGGATTGAATTGGGCGGTTGCAAAAACGGACCGGCTGCAAATCACGACGGGGGCAACATCGACGCGCTACATCATCCACGAGACATTGAAGCAGCGGCGGAATGGGCGCGAGTATATTTACGCAAAGCCCTACGTGCGCATCGTTTCACGGCTCGCACCCGTGCCGGCGAACTACACCGATGTCATTCCGCCGTTCAATCCGCTCAAGCTTTATGCGGACAGCAAACCGGTTGTGAGCAATCGCGAAGACGAAACGATTTCGCAGAACCGCGATGTGAACGTGCGCGTTGTCGAATTGCTGGGCGGATTTCTACCTGGCGAAGACGGACAGGAAATGGACGTGGGCGAGGTCGACGATCTCGTGCAGCGTGCCAGCTTCGATGTTGGCGCGGATACCGCTGCAGCGGAAGCGCCTCTGGTGGAGGCAGGCACGGACCCGACGGTGGCAGCCGCTGCCGCCCCGCAAGAGGCGCCGAACACAACGAATCTCGCCAAGACGCTGGTCGAGGCCGACGAGCCTGATGAAGAGATCGAAGGTCTGACGACGCGCGTGGTGAAGGTTGGGCCGCGCGATACGCTGGCAAAAATTCTCGCTGCGACGGGCGCTGAAACGTGGGTCGTTCGTGAAATTCTGGCGTCAGCAGAGACGATATTCCGCGATGAAAATTTGAAGGCGGGCCAAGAGGTGCACATCACGCTCGTGCCCTCGCTGGATGATGCCAGTAAATTCGAACCGACGCGGCTTTCGGTGTTTGGCGATGGGCACGAGCATTACGTCACTGTGAGCCGGAGTGCCGGCGGTGACTTCATCGCGAGCGCGACGCCGCCGGAGCAGAAGTTCATGCCGGAGCGGCTCGCGCCGTCTGATAGCGGGCTGAGTGCCACGCTCTATGCCAGTCTCTATCACGCGAGCCTTGTGCAGCAGGTGCCCGGTGAGACCATTCAACAAGTGCTGCGGGTGCATGCGTCGGAAACGGACTTCCGGCGGCGGCTGCGCGCGGACGACACCGCTGAGTTCTTTTTCGATCTGAAGCAGGACAACGGCGCGGACGGTCCGCCGGGCGAATTGCTGTACACGGCGATTACAACGGGCGGCGAAACGTCGAGTTATTTCCGTTTCCGTTCGACGGACGGCGAGGTCGACTACTACGACAAGGATGGGAACAACTCGCGGAAATTTCTGATGCGCAAGCCGATCCGCGGCGACTTGCGGCTGACGTCGGGCTTTGGTCTGCGCCACCATCCGCTGCTTGGCGTGCGCAAGATGCATACGGGTGTGGACTGGGCGGCACCGGTCGGCACGCCGATCCTGGCGGCCGGCACTGGCACCATCGAAGAGGCCCGGCACAAGGGATACAACGGCAACTACGTTCGTATCCGGCATGCGAACGGCTATCAGACCGCTTATAGCCACATGGTGCGCATCGCACCGGGTGTGCAGCCGGGTGTGAAGGTGCGGCAGGGGCAGGTGATCGGCTATGTCGGTTCGACGGGTTTGTCGTCGGGCCCGCATTTGCACTACGAGGTGCTGATCAACACCCGCTTCGTCGATCCGACATCGATCCAGGTGCCGCGCGAGCGCAAGCTTGCGGGCAAGGATCTGGCCGACTTCCAGCGCGAGCGGGCGCGGATCGAGGAGCTGATGCGGCGCGCTCCCGTGATGACGGCGAGCCGGTAAGGGCTGCCGCCTCGCTTTGCGGATTGACGGCCGGCGCTGCGGGTCAGGTGCGTGCCTGCCCCCCAATTTCCGATGCGGTAACCCTTCAATACGGAGCAGTCGTTTTCCTATTGAACTTTGTTCACGTCGATGTATATTGGCTTTTGAACAATGTTCATCGCGATAGGAGAGACCGCTATGTTTGATCGTTTGGCCCGCGTGTTCTTGGGTTCGGCCGTCGCCGACGCGCCGCTGCTCAATCAGGACACCCCTGAACTGGAGGCCCCCGGCCGGCCGCCACAATGGATCGCGCGCGGGGTAGGAAAATCCCATTCAATCAATGGAAAAGCGGCATGTGTTGAGCCGTTCTTTAACCATGTTGCGGGCGATACTCACTTCAAACGCGCGGCTTAGCCCGGCCGCCCACCGTCAGCCCCTTTGCGTATCTGTAGGACGTCCAACCATGTTTCCCGACCTCTTGAAGACCCGCCGTTTTGCCAGCCTGTTCTGGTGCCAGTTTCTTTCGGCGCTGAACGACAACTTCGTCAAAAACGCGCTCGTCATCCTGATCTTGTTCAAGATCGGGGAAGCGGAGGGGGCATCGCTCGTGGCGCTTGCCGGCGCGGTGCTTGTAGCGCCGTTCTTCTTCCTCTCAGCGTTGGGCGGCGAGTGGGCCGACAAGTACGACAAGGCGGAATTGGCTGAGTGGCTGAAGCGGTTCGAGATCCCGATTGCGTTGGTGGCGGCGGCTGGCTTCTGGTTCAACTCCGTGCCGGTGCTGTTCATGGCGCTCGGCGGCTTCGGCGTCATGGCGGCACTGTTCGGGCCGATCAAATACGGTATCCTCCCCAGCATTCTCGACAAAAAGGAAATCTCGGCCGGCAACGCGCTGGTCGAGAGCGCGACGTTTGCCGCGATCCTGATCGGCACAATCGCCGGCGGGCTGATGGTGCATCCGGAAGGCACGGCATGGGAACTGCCGGTGGCCATCGTCGTGCTCTCCGTACTGTGCTGGGTGGCGGCGCGGTTTATTCCGAAGACCGGGGCGGCGGCGCCCGATCTCGTCATTACGAAAAATCCGCTGACATCGACTTTCGCGCTCATCCATGAGTTGCGCGAAGACCGGCGCCTATGGACGGGCGGTCTGATTACGAGCTGGTTCTGGCTGGTCGGCGCGGTGGCGCTCTCGCTGCTGCCGGTGATGCTGAAAGACGGGATGAACGGCACGCAGGGCGTGATCACGCTCGGCCTGCTCGTGTTCACGGTCGGCATTGCCGTTGGTTCGTTTCTCGCGGCGAAAGCCAGCAAAATGCGTCCGAACATGGCGCTGGTGCCGGTCGGCGCATTTCTGATGGCTGTGGCGTGCCTGGAGCTTGCCTGGACGGCGTCAGGTGTCGTGCGCGCGGTTGAGCCGCTCGGCGTTCAGGGATTTCTTGCCAGCTTCACGGGCCTTCGTTTGGCTTCCGGCCTGTTTGTGCTGTCGCTTGCGGGCGGGTTGTTCATCGTGCCGTCGTTCGCGGCCGTGCAGCTGTGGGCACGCGACGATCACAAGGCGCGCGTGGTGGCGGCGTGCAACGTGCTGTCGGCCGGTTTCATGGTCGGTGCGAGCCTCATTCTGGCGGCGCTGCAGTGGGCCGGATATTCGACGGCGTCTCTGTTCCTCATTCTGGGCGTTGCGAACCTCGTCGTGCTTGGCCTCGTTCTGAAAGCGTGGGGCAAGCATGGCCTGAAAGACCTCGCCATGTTCCTGTTCAAGACGTTCCTGCGGCTTGAAGTGAAGGGCATGGAAAACCTGCCGGCGGCGGGGACGCGCGCGATCATCGCGCCGAACCATGTCAGCTTTCTCGATGCGGCTTTGATGCATTCGATCATGCCGGACTTCGCGTCGTACGCGATCGATACGGGAATCGCGCAGCGCTGGTGGGTGAAGCCGTTTCTGCAGCTCGCCAAGGTGCATCCGATCGATCCGACGAAGCCGCTGTCGACGCGGCATCTCATCAATGACGTGAAGGCCGGCGATACGCTCGTCATCTTCCCGGAAGGGCGTCTTACGACGACCGGCGGGTTGATGAAGGTCTATGACGGCACGGCGATGATTGCCGACAAGGCGGATGCCATCGTGGTGCCGGTGCGCATTGATGGGCTTGAGCGGTCGCACTTCGGCTATCTTAATAAGTATCAGACCAAGAAGTCGTGGTTTCCGAAGACGACGGTGACGATCCTGCCGCCGGTGAAGCTGCCTGTTGACCAAACGCTGCGCGGCAAGGCGCGGCGTCAGGCGGCGGGCGCGGCGCTGCAGGACATCATGGTCAACACGGCCGTGCTGACGGCAAACCTCGATCAGACATTGTTCTCCGCACTCGTCGAAGCGAAGGCAAACCGTGATACGGGCAAGCCCGCCATCGAAGACGCGCTCGGCACGAAGCTCTCATACAAGAAGCTGATCGTTGGGGCGCAGGTTCTGGGCGCCAAGATCGCACCGCTGGCACCGGAAGGGGCCGCCGTCGGCGTGCTCTTGCCGAATGCGGCGGGCGTGGCGGTGACGTTCTTTGCGTTGCAATCGATCGGGCGCGTGGCGGCGATGCTGAACTTCTCAGCCGGCGCGCAGAACATGATCTACGCCTGTCAGGCGGCAAAGGTCGATGTTGTTCTGACCTCGCGCGCGTTCGTGGAGAAGGCGAAGCTCGGCGAGGCGGTGGAGAAGCTGTCGGCTGTGGTGAAGATCGTCTATCTAGAGGACGTGAAGGCGACGATCGGGACCGGCGACAAGATCAAGGGTCTGTTGCAGGGCTCCAAGGCGCTAGCGCAGCGCAAGCCAGACGATCCGGCGGCGATCCTGTTTACGTCGGGTTCGGAGGGCACGCCGAAGGGCGTCGTTCTCAGCCATAAAAATCTACTAGCGAACGCGTTCCAGTGTCTGCATCGCATCGCGGTGAACGGGCAGGACAAAGTGTTCAACGTGATGCCGGTGTTTCACTCGTTCGGGCTGACGGGCGGTCTCGTGATGCCGCTGATCGGCGGCGTGCCGGTTTATCTTTATCCGTCGCCGCTGCACTATCGCATCGTGCCGGAACTCGTTTACGGCTCGAATTCGACGATCATGTTCGGCACCGATACGTTCCTCACCGGCTATGCCCGCTCGGCGCATCCGTATGACTTCCACCGCATTCGCCTGATCGTTTCCGGCGCGGAGGCGGTGAAGGATCGCACGCGCCAGACGTATATGGAGAAGTTCGGCGTGCGCATTCTGGAAGGCTACGGCGTGACGGAAACGGCGCCGGTGCTGGCCATCAACACGCCGCTGTCGAACAAGTCGGGCACGGTCGGACGTCTTGCGCCGCTGATGGAAGCGCGGCTGGAGCCGGTGCCCGGCATCGAGGACGGCGGACGGCTTTATGTGCGTGGTCCGAATGTGATGCTCGGCTACATGCGGACGGAAAATCCGGGCGTGCTTGAGCCGCCGGCCGAGGGCTGGCACGACACGGGCGATATCGTTGCCATCGATGCGCAGGGCTTCATCACGATCAAGGGCCGCGCGAAGCGGTTTGCCAAGATCGCGGGCGAGATGGTGTCACTTTCTGCGGTGGAGGCCTTGTCGGCGGAACTCTGGCCGAGTCTCGTGACGATCGTGGTCTCGGTACCGGATGCGCGCAAGGGCGAGAAGCTCGTGTTGCTGACGACGGACAAGGGGATCGCGCGGGATCAGTTCCAGCGGCTCGTGAAGGCCAAGGGTCTGTCGGAATTGAACGTGCCGGCGGAGATTTTGGTGGTGGATGGCATTCCGCTCTTGGGTTCAGGCAAGCCGGACTACGTGTCGGCGACAAAGCTCGTGAAGGAGACGCTCGGAAGCCGGCCGGCGAAACCAGTGGCGCTGGTGGAGGAACCGGTTGTGGCGGCGGGTGAGCCGAAGACGGCGGCGTGAGGCGCTGGTGCACATAAATTGAAGGGATACACGATGGCGCGCGTTGCAGTGTTATGCGGAGCCTTCTGCTGCTGTGTTTTAGCTGCGTGCGGGCCGTCCGGTGGTGACGACGTCAGCGGGGTGAATGCCAACCTCAACTGCTCGGCTATGATCAGTGCTGCAAACTCGCTAGTTGTAAGCGGAAAAGTGGACAACGATCCTGAGTTGGCGAAACGCGCCTTGGTGACGTCCATGACGTATCTCAACGCCTATTCCATTCCCAAAGGACTGAAGGAGGCCGACGCTTTCACCGAGGTGAAGGCTCATCGCGCGAGCTTGCTTGAGACACTGTCGCCCGACGAGGTGATGAGCCAGGCCAAGCGGTGTATGGAGCGCAGTCCGCAGTAGTGGGGGATTGATACGGGATTCGGACTAGGGGTGACTTACAGCCCGGATGCGGCTGCCCCTCACTCACGTCGCGCCCCTCACCCCCGGCCTTCTCCCCGCGCGGGGGAGAGGGGGAGGTCCAACCTGTCACAATTCAGGGCCAAATTGACGTATTGGGGCCACAGTTATCTTTTGGTGTGGGTTTACGGGCGGGTATGATCTTGTCCGGGGTTGCCCGGCTCGCGTATCTCGGTGTTGATTGACCGGGATGCTGCGCGGGCGGCACAGGGGTGATTGGAGACGGCGCATGGTTGATTTGCGCGTCATATTGCCGGTGGTGGCCGCCGGCCTAATGATGGGTTCACAGCCGATTTGGGCGAACATGTGGTCCGACAACGGGCCTGTGTTCGAGAGCGACCGGCGAGAACGGGAAGAGCGGGAGGCAGCCGAGCGGGCGGCGAACCGCAAGACGTATGAGCCGACGGTCTATCCGAAATATATGGAGGGCGGCGAGCGGCCGGACTTCAAGCCTGCCGTTCCGCCGATCGTCTATCTGGATCGGACCGAGGAGCCGGGATCGATCATCGTCGATACCCAGGCGCGCAAACTCTATTTCGTACTGCCGGGCAAGAAGGCTTACGCCTATCCGATCTCGGTGGGGCGCGATGGCTTCACCTGGACGGGGACGGAGCGGATCAGCCGCATCGCGGAATGGCCGTCGTGGACGCCGCCGGCGGAGATGCGCGAACGCGTGCCGGGACTGCCGGTGACGGTTTCGGGCGGCATGAAGAACCCGCAAGGCGCGCGGGCGCTTTATCTGGGCAGCTCCATTTATCGCATTCACGGCACGAATAACGATCGCACAGTGGGACGCGCCAATTCGTCGGGCTGCTTCCGGCTGACGAACGAGCATGTGGTGCATCTGGCGTCGATCGCGAAGGTGGGCGCAAAGGTTCACGTGATGCAATCGTATGCCGGCGGAGTGAGCGAGAACGCGCCGCTGTCGTCGATCTTCGGGTTCCTGGGCAGCGAGCCAGCGGCAAAGCCTGCGAAGCCCGAGAAGAAAAAGCCGGTGGCGCAGAAGAAGAAGCCCGCGACACCGGCAGCTGCGACCGTGCAAGTTGGGCGGCCATCCACGGCGGCGGCCGTCGCTGCGCCGAGCACTGAGACGCCAGCGACGGCTGCTGCAAGCGCCGCGGCTGAAGCAGCAGCGGCTGCGAAAGAAGCCAGAGCTGCTGCAGCCGAAGCTGTCGCCGCTGCACGGGCCGCGGCTTCGCCTGGGGCGGCGAAGACTGTCTCGGCGCAGTAGCTGCGCGTCAGATGATCCGTTGGTCAGGCGGGTGGCGATACCGGAGAGTGATTGACGGTAACGCTGGACCGGGCTGATGCCGCAAGGGCCGCTTCTGCTTCCTCGGCCGTCTTGGTCGAAAACATGACCTGAAGCTCGGCACCCGTGCGGGGTGAATACTCACCAATTCCATCGCGGCCGTAAAAGGCTTTGAACATCCGGCGCGCGCTTGCGAGAGAGAGTGGGCCGATCTCGATCACCTCATCGATGCGGCCCGGGCGGATAATCGCGGGGTCCAGGCGGCCGATGTGATTGGTCGTGGCGATGAATTTCAGGCCATCGGGCGTTTGCATGCCGTCCATGGCGTTCAAGACTTCGTGGAGGGGCGAGGATTGCTGGGCAACGATGTTGGCCGCGTTCGCCGCATTGCCATCCGGCCCCGACCGGTTGAGACCGCCCGAAATTGTATCGATATCCTCGATTACAAAGAGGTCCTTGGCGGTGCCGTGCATGAAGGCGGCGCCGAGGCCGTGCAGCGACTTGATGTATTTGATGTTGAAGCCGAACGATGATGCGAGCGCGTGGATGAGGCTCGTTTTACCCGTTCCGGGAGGCCCATGGAGGATGATTCCAAGCTTCCATGGGATGCCGCGCTCGGCGTGCCATTGTTCAGCGCCGATGAACCACGTGATGCGCTCCACGAGACGCGACTTCACGGCGTCGTCGACGAAGACGGTATCGAGGCTGCGCTTGTTGCGGCGCAAGCTGCCGGTGCTGCCATTGGCGCCGTACAGCGTGACGCTGATCGAGTTGCGGCGGTCTGCCGGCTGACTGTCGCGCAGAAAGCGCTCGGCGACGGACCGGTCCCTCGTTAAAAATGCGACGTTGATCGTTTCATACGGAACGACCTGCTGGGTTGATCGCGCCTTGGCGTATTTGAAGATTTTACCGTCGTAGGTGCCCCATCCGGAGCCGAAGCCGGTTTGCAGCGCGCCTTCTTTCAATTCGAGGGAGCGGCTGAAAAAATTGATGCGGCGCTTTTCGATGAAGTGATCGACGTCGGCATATTCACTCGACAGGCTCTCGATGGAGACCTTGGTCCAGAGTGCGGTGCCGAGGGCTTCCATGATTTTTTCGGGAACGGCGCGCAACACGTAGAGCACGGACCCGGCCAAGAGCGTGCCGACACCGGCTGCCAAAATCGGATTGGATGCGAGCGCGGTGGTGATGGCTTCGATGATGGACATGGTTTGGGGATCGCGATCTGGAGGACTGGATGAGCGTCCATAGCGGCGAACGAGCAAACAATCCAACGATATGGAGGGGGCACGTGCGAGCAACCAAGCGGAACAGCGGTCAGCCCCCTCGTTCGGGGGGCTGACCTGTGCTGTTAGGCTGCAGCCTTAACGGGCCAACCGTTGATGGTGATGGCGCCATCGCGGACGAAAATCAAAGGGCACTCGGTTGGCGGCTAGCAAAAATGAGCCGCAGTAAATCTTGAACAACGAGGGGAACGGCAAGCGTGCCGCGCACAAGGCGAAAGAACGGAAGAAGGGAAGGGAAGGTGAGTCAAACTTCACCTAAGCAAAAATATTGCCCCGCATAATAAGAACATGGATACCGCAGTCAGCAGGCACACGATGCCATTCACCCGAGCGCGCCATCCATTGATCGGCTTGCGGTAGAACACACGAAAGACGGTATAATGCCTGCCTGAACACGCTGCAGCCGCGCCGTAAATCGAAAGACTGACGAACCACAAGATTAGTGAGAGGGCTAATTTCCCCGCTGGAACGATTTGGAAGTAAAACGCAGCGCATGCGCCGAGGAGTACAGCCGACGCTAGCCAGTAGATGATATGCGCCGCGATTGCGTATGGGGGCCAATCAGCGGTGAAGATGGGGCGTGTCTGGACTGACATCGCGGTTTACCGGGGGTGGGCGGTGTTAATCGTAGTCTTGATATCAGATCGGCCTAAAGAAAGGGCAAATGCGAGCGGGCGAAAGCGGTGCTTTGGGTGCCCCCCTCTCGCCGCCTGCGGGGTGAGGGGGCCGTGAAGCGGCCCCATTGTTGAGACTTACGCCGCCGCCTTCACGGGCCAGCCGTTGATGGTGATGGCGCCGTCGCGGACGGAGACTTTGACGGTGTCGCCGTCTTTGACGCCGCCGGCGAGGATCTGCTCGGCGAGTGGGTCTTGGACCTGTTTCTGGATCACGCGCTTTAAGGGGCGCGCGCCATAGGCCGGGTCGTAGCCGCGATTGGCGAGCCACGTGCGGGCGGCGTCGTCCAACTCGATCGTGATGTTGCGATCGTCAACGAGCTTTTGCAGACGGCCCATTTGGATATCGACGATCTGGCCCATGTCCTGCCGCTGGAGGCGGTGGAACAGTATGATCTCATCGAGGCGGTTCAGGAATTCCGGCCGGAAGCGCGAACGGACTTCGGCCATCACTTCATCGCGCACGGCTTCGGTATCCTCGCCTTCCTTCTGTTCAACGAGATACTGGGCGCCGATGTTGGACGTAAGGATGATGAGCGTGTTCTTGAAGTCGATGGTGCGGCCCTGGCCGTCCGTCAGGCGGCCGTCGTCGAGCACCTGGAGGAGGATGTTGAACACGTCCGGGTGCGCCTTCTCGATTTCGTCGAAAAGGACGACCTGGTAGGGCCGGCGGCGGACGGCTTCGGTGAGTGCGCCACCTTCTTCATAGCCGACGTAGCCGGGAGGCGCGCCGATGAGGCGGGCGACCGAGTGCTTCTCCATGTACTCCGACATGTCGATGCGCTGCATGGCGGTGTCGTCGTCGAAGAGGTAGGCGGCAAGCGCCTTCGTCAGCTCGGTTTTGCCGACGCCGGTGGGGCCTAAGAACATGAACGAGCCGATGGGACGGTTCGGGTCCTGCAGCCCGGCGCGTGCGCGGCGGACGGCGGTGGAGACCGCGATGACGGCTTCCTTCTGGCCGACGACGCGCTTGCCCAGCGCGTCTTCCATCTTCAGGAGCTTGTCGCGTTCACCTTCGAGCATTTTGTCGACGGGGACGCCGGTCCAGCGCGAGACGATGCCCGCGATCTGGTCGGGGCCCACGGCCTCTTCGACCATGGCGCCTTTGCCGTCGTTGGTTTCGATGTCCTTCAGTTTCTTTTCCAGATCCGGAATGACGCCGTAGGTGAGTTCGCCGGCGCGCGCGAGGTTCCCCTTGCGTTGGGCCAGTTCGAGTTCATTGCGGGCGGCGTCGAGTTCTTCCTTCACCTTTTGCGCCGAGCCGAGCTTCTGCTTTTCCGCCTCCCAGCGCGCGGTCATCGCCTTAGACTGCTCTTCCAGGTTGGCGATTTCGGTTTCCAATTTGGTCAGTCGATCCTTGGAGGCCTGATCCGTCTCCTTGCGCAGGGCTTCGCGCTCGATCATCACCTGCATGAGGTCGCGATCGATGGCATCGAGTTCTTCGGGCTTGCTATCGACTTGCATGCGCAGGCGCGAGGCGGCCTCGTCGACGAGGTCGATGGCCTTGTCGGGGAGGAAGCGGTCCGTGATGTAGCGGTTTGAGAGCGTGGCCGCAGCGACAAGTGCGCTGTCGGTGATGCGGACGCCGTGATGCAGCTCATACTTCTCCTTCAGGCCGCGCAGGATGGAGATGGTATCCTCCACCGTCGGCTCGGAGACGAAGATCGGCTGGAAGCGGCGGGCGAGGGCTGCATCTTTTTCGATGTGCTTGCGGTACTCGTCGAGCGTGGTGGCGCCGACGCAGTGAAGCTCGCCACGGGCGAGTGCGGGCTTTAACAAGTTGCCGGCATCCATCGCACCTTCGGATTTGCCGGCGCCGACGATGGTGTGCAATTCGTCGATGAAGAGAATGATGCGGCCTTCCTCGGACTGGACCTCCGACAGCACGCTCTTCAGGCGCTCTTCGAATTCGCCGCGATACTTCGCACCCGCGATGAGAGAGCCCATGTCGAGCGCGAGCAGTTTCTTGTCCTTCAGGCTTTCGGGGACGTCGCCTTTGACGATGCGCAGCGCAAGGCCTTCGGCAATGGCGGTTTTACCGACGCCGGGTTCGCCGATGAGGACGGGGTTATTTTTGGTCCGGCGCGAGAGCACCTGAATGGTGCGGCGAATTTCTTCGTCGCGGCCAATGACTGGATCAAGCTTACCGGAGGCCGCCGCTTCGGTGAGGTCGCGCGCATAGCGCTTCAGGGCGTCGTAGGCCTGTTCGGCGGACGCACTGTCGGCCGTGCGGCCTTTGCGGATGTCGTTGATGGCGGTGTTGAGGCCCTGCGGGGTGACGCCGGCATCGGTCAGGATCTTGGCGGTGTCGGTGCCTTTTTCGAGCGCGAGGGCCAAGAGGAGGCGCTCAGCCGTGACGAACTTGTCGCCGGCCTTTTCAGCCACCTTCTCGGCTGCGTCGAAGACGCGGGCCAATTCGGGGGCCATATAGAGCTGGCCCGCGCCGCCACCCGAGACTTTCGGCCGTTTGGCGAGCGCGCGTTCGACGGCGGCTAATGCTTCGCGCGAGCGGCCGCCGGAGCGGTCGATGAGACCGGCGGCGAGGCCTTCCTCGTCGTCGAGGAGGACTTTGAGGAGGTGGTCGGGGGCGAACTGCTGGTGGCCCTCACGGAGGGCAAGGCTCTGCGCCGACTGGACAAAGCCTTTGGCGCGATCGGTGTAGCGATCGAAATTCATGGGTTAGACCTTTCTCGCGCGCCGTTCCGTCCCTGAGGCCCGGTGGGTGGCGCCGTTATTATTGTATCCGCATCCGGTGCGGACCCGAAGGCTCCGCGTGGTGTGCTACCTAGATATGGGAGCGTCTATGCTGGGAAAAAGGGCAGGGCGCGGTCTTTGGCAGGATCTTTTTTACCGCATTCGGCAACGGCGGCTTCATGGCTCTTCGCTAAGATGGGAGCGATTTCGTCTGGAGTTTGGCCATGAACCCCATTCCGCAACCGCCGTTCCCAGAGCTCGTTCTGCCCTGGTGGGTCGACGTCCTCTTCTGGGCGCCGGCCATCATCGTTGTTGTGTACATGGTCTGGATTTGGCGGAAGGCCTATTCCGCGACGGGCATCCTTTCCAAGCAGACCGCGTACCTCGATCACCAGAAGTCGGCCAATGATCAGGCGCTGGCGCAGAACAAGGCGATGGAAGACCTGATCGCCAAGCAGTACGCGGAGAACAATCGCCGTGCGGATGAAGCGCTGGCGCAATCCGCGGAGGCGTTGCGGCTGCATGCAGCTTCGCTGGACCAATTGACGGCGATGAACGCTACGTTGGCGCAACTGGCAGCCCGCGGCATCGCGGGCAAACCGGCCTAGTATCGCGCGGCTTGCGGTCAGGTATGATGGCTGAGTCCCCTCTCAGCCCGTGAGCCGCCGCCTTGACCGCATCTCCTCTCTCCGGCGCGTCGCTGACCGCCATCTACCGGTATCCGGTGAAAGGTTTGTCGGCGGAGCGATTGCCCGCCGTGGACCTTCGCCCGGGTGAAGCGTTGCCGTGGGACCGGGCGTTCGCGATCGAGAATGGGCCGGGGCGGTTTGATCCGTTGAAACCGGCGCATGTGCCCAAGATCAGTTTTCTGACGCTGATGCGGCATGCGGATCTGGCGACGGTGACGAGCCGGTTCGATCCGGAAACGCAGGTTCTGACCATCAGCCGGGATGGAGGCGAGGTGGCGCGTGGTTCGCTCGAGACGCCGGCCGGGAGAGCCATCATTGCGCAATTCTTTGCCGAGTACATGAAGGACAGCTTGAAAGGGCCGCCGCGGATTGTTCAAGCCAAGGGGCATGTGCTGTCGGACGAGCCGGACCCCTGCGTGCATATTGTCAACCTCGGCACCATCGCTGAATTGGAGCGCGTTTCGGCGCATCCGATCGCTCCGTTGCGTTTCCGGCCCAACCTGATCGTAACGGGCGCGCCAGCGTGGGCGGAGTTCGGGTGGATTGGAAAGACGCTGCGGATCGGCGGCGTCGAATTCCAAGTCACGGAACGCACGGAACGGTGCGCGGCGACGAATGTCGATCCCGCGACCGGGCGGCGCGATCTCGATATTCCGGCGCTGCTGCTGCGCACCTACCGGCACAGCGATCTCGGCGTGTTTGCGCGCGTGGTCGGCGGGGGGCGCGTGGCGACGGGAGACGTGGTCAGTTTGGCTTGAGGGTGCGCAGTGCGCGATGGGCCACGGCGAGGAGACGGGCGTCGGCGCCGCGAGGGGCGACGAGTTGGACGCCGAGTGGCAGGCTGCCGACGTTGAGCAGCGGTATCGAGATCGCAGGCAGACCGAGATAGGTCCAGATGAAATTGAACATGGGCGAGCCAGTGGCCGAGAGGCCTTGCGGAGCGACGCCTTGCGCGGCGGGGGTTAGGATCGCGTCGTAGGCGGCGAAGATGTGATCGAGGGATTGAGTGAGCGGTTCGCGGCGGGCGCGTGCTGCTTCGTATTCGGCATCGGAGACGGTGCGGCCTTCGGCGATGACTTCTTTCAGCTTGGGAGACATGACGGCGGCGTGCTTGTCGACAATGGGGCCGTAGTTTTTGGCGATGTCGTGGAATTGGACGGCGCGTTGCAAGCCGCCGGTGTCGTCGAAAGAGGCCGGCATCCCCATTTCATCGACGACATCGGTGTTGGCAAGCGCGAGGCGTTCAAGTGAGTCGCGCATGACTTGATCGCCTTGCGGCCAGGCGGGTGTCTTGATGAAGACGAGGCGCAGTGGGCGGGCGGATAAGTCTGGGAGCGCGCAGGGCGTGCCGGAGAGAACGGCCGTCAGCAGCGCGAGATCGGCGGCCGAGCGTGCATAGCCGCCGAGCGTATCGAGTGGCGGAGATTGTTCGATCACGCCGTCCAGAGGGATGAGGCCAAACGTGGGTTTGAAGCCCATGACGCCGCAGTAGGACGCGGGGCGGAGAATGGAGCCGGCGGTTTGCGAGCCGAGCGCTAAGGGGACATGGAAGTCGGCAACGGCTGCGGCAGAACCGGAGGACGAGCCGCCGGGCGTGCGGTTTGGGTCGGCGGGGTTGCGGGTTTTTCCGGGACCGTAGAACGCGAGTTCGGTGGTGACGGTTTTGCCGAGGATGATGGCGCCGGCCGATTTCAGGCGGCGGACGACTTCGGCATCGTGGGACGGCCGGCGTCCGGCAAAAGCGGGGGTGCCGTGCTCGGTGGCCAAGTCTTGGGTGTCGATGATGTCCTTGATGCCGACGGGGACGCCGTGCAGCGGGCCTAAGGGCTTGCCGGCGGCTTTGGCGGCGTCGGCGGCGCGGGCTTGAGCGCGGGCGAACTCGGCGTCCAAATGGGCCCACGCGCCGATGACGGGCTCCCGGATGGCGATGCGGCGCAAACAGTCATTCACCAAGTCGACGCTGGAGAGGCGGCTGCTGCGAATTTCCTCAACGCATTCAGTCGCTGACAGGCGGTGAAAATCATTCATTCTTGCCCCCATTTCGCCGCTCAGTTTGCGCGTGCGCGCGTGAACGCGCCAACTCATTCCTGTGCGGAAACTTTGACCGGATTGACTTGTCGCGGGACGCGACGTTTGGCCGAGCCGGTTGGTCTATCAGTCACTTGACGGCCTTCCGTGTCACTTCCTATAGCTGCCCGACTGTTGAGCAAGAGGGATTAAACGTTCAGCGCTCTTCCGTTCCCGCCGATCCTCGGGTTGGCGGGCCCGAGATTGTCGCGACCGCTGACACGCTTCCCGGCACCCTTTTCAAGGACGCGCTATGACGAAAGAGCCTCGCCGCCCCGGCCGCCATTTTCTGCAGATTCCCGGACCGACGCCGGTGCCCGAGCGCGTTTTGGCTGCCATGTCGCGCCAGATCCTCGATCACCGCGGCCCGGACTTCCAGCGGCTCGGCAAATCGGTGCTTGCCGGCGTGAAGGGGCTCTTCAAGACGAAGAACCCGGTCATCATCTATCCGGCGTCGGGCACGGGCGCGTGGGAAGCCGCGCTGACCAACACGCTGTCGCCAGGCGACAAGGTCCTGATGGTCGAGACGGGCCAGTTCGCTGTGCTGTGGAAGCAGATGGCGGATCGGCTTGGTCTCGTGGCCGATGTGATCGCCACCGACTGGCGGATCGCCGTCGATGCGAACCAGATCGAAGCCAAGTTGCGGGCGGACAAGGACCGGTCGATCAAGGCCGTGTGCGTCGTTCACAACGAGACGTCGACGGGTTGCTGCACGCGTCTCGACGAAGTGCGCAAGGCTATCGATGCCGCCGGGCATCCGGCGCTGTTCATGGTGGATACGATTTCGGGTCTGGCAGCGGCCGATCTGCGCCATGACGAGTGGGGCATCGACGTGACGGTGGCCGGCTCGCAGAAGGGCCTGATGCTGCCGCCGGGGCTGTCGTTCACGGCCGTCAGCGACAAGGCGATCGCGGCGACTAAGACGGCGAAGCTGACGCGCGCCTACTTCAACTGGGACGATATGTTTGCCTCCAATGACGGCGGCTGGTTCCCCTATACGCCCGCAACCGGCCTGCTCTACGGCCTGCAGGAAGCGATCGAACTGATCAACGATGAAGGCCTGCAGAACGTTTTCGACCGGCACGAGCGTCTGGCGGAGGCGTCGCGCCGCGCGGTGCGTGCATGGGGCTTGGAACTCAACTGCCGTGAGGCGAAGTACTATTCGCCGGCGGTGACGACGGTGCTCATGCCTGACGGGCACAACGCCGATCAGTTCCGCAAGATCGTGCTCGACACATTCAATATGTCGCTGGGGACGGGTCTCAACAAGCTCGCGGGCAAGGCATTCCGCATCGGGCATCTGGGCGACACCAACGAACTGACCGTCATGGGCGCTCTGACGGGCATCGAGATGGGGCTTTCGATCGCCGGCGTGCCGCATAAGAAGGGCGGCGTCGATGCGGCGATGGCTTACCTCGCCGAGGCGATGAAGCCGGCGAAGGCTGAAGCTGCCTAATCGGCTCTGCCTCACGATGTAGAAAGCGAAACGCCGCCTGGGGGACCGGGCGGCGTTTTCATTTGCAGTGGTGTCAGAGGGCGGCGATCAGGGCTTGAGGCCGGCCAGCGTGATCTGCATCTGGCAGCGGCGGCCGAGACGCATGAAGTTGGAGCGCACGCAGCTTTTTACTTTCGGAACGGTCGGGTTCTCGCCGATGCACAGGCGGCGCACATCGCTCTCGCATGCAGCGCGCAGGGCCGGCGTGACTTCCGGCGGGAGTTTGAAATCTTCGGCCAGTGAATGGCCTGCCGACGCGAGGAGCGCGCCTGCCGTAATCATGATCTTGAGGCTCATGGGATCGTCCCGTTTGATTTTTATATTTTCAGAGTCCTGCAGAACCATGCGAGCAGGGTTCAAAAAAGGCAAAAGCGCAGTCCGGCGACAGTTAACCGCAAGGACGATGGGTGGATAACGGCGCCGCATCAAGCGTGGCGTGACGAACGGACGCGATCGCGCCGGCAATCGCGGCGACGCGACGCACGATCGTTAAGCTTTATGCGTCCGAGACTTCGCTGCCGAAAACGCGCAGAAGCGCTTCGCCAAGGCGGACGCTGTCGAGATCATCTTTGTGAATGACGTCGCTGGCTCCGGCGGCCATCAACTCCAGCCGGCGCTTCTTGGTCACCTGGCCGCTGATGACGACGATGGGGGCTTCGTATCCGGCGCGGCGGAGGAAGGGGATCGTGTCCGTGGCGCGATCGGCGGGCTTCAGGATATCGTCAAGGAAGATGAGTTGCGGCTTGCGGCTGAGCACGCAATCGACGGCGGTTCCCAGCGTTGCGGCGTGGCGCACGTCGACATCGTAACCGAACATGACGCGCAGTGTGGCGCGAATACGATCGGCGTCGGGGGCTTCGTCATCGACGACAAGCACATCCGTCAACGCCGGCACAGCCTGCCGAAGCTTGGTGACATCGCTTTTTCTGGCGAGGAAATCCCCACCGGTGCTGCCGGAACTCACGTCGCCGTCCTGTCTTGCTCGTTCTACCGTTCGTAGGAGCGGTGTAGTGCGTACCAAACACGGCGGACTGGGCCATTGCAAGACCGACAGCCCGATCGGCGCCATTTTCAGACCAAAGCGCTCAGCAATTGCTTAACTGGGCGGCCTATCCACCGTGGTCAGCGAATCGGCCAGTGAACAGTAAACGTTGTTCCGCGTGCGGCCGGGGCGGGGCTATCGAGCCGAATTGTGCCACCGGCGGCTTCCACGGTGCGCCTGACGAGGGCCAGCCCCATGCCTTGTCCGGGCTTATCTTGATGGGGACCTAACTTGCGGAAGGGCATGAACGCGGCGTCACGATGTTCCGGCACGATGCCCGGACCATCGTCGGCGACGGTGACGATCAGTTGGGCTGGCTCCGCGACAGCAGTGATGCCAACCCGGCCAGACGTGCGGTCGTGGTGTTTGACGGCGTTTTCAATCAAGTTGCGCAACACGAGATCGAGCGGCGCGGCCATCGTGTTAACGACGGGCCAGGTGCCCGTGATGTCGATGAGGAGCCCGGAGGGTGCATCGATGGATGACACCACCGCATGCACGAGACGATGCGTATCGATTGGCGCGATGGCGTCGGTCTTGCGCGTGATGCTGGCGTAGTCGAGCAGGGCGGACAGCATCCCAGTCATGCGCTGCGAGAGTTGACGCAGTTTGCCGATTTTCTCGCGAGCGTCCGGCGTGGCCCCCATCGACGCGGCGTCCAGTTCATCCAGAGTGTAACGCAGAACGCGCATGGGCGACTGGAGATCGTGGGACATGACAAAGGCGTAGGACTCAAGATCCGCGTTGGCGCGTTCGAGCTCGAGGTTGACGCGCTGGAGTTCTCGGGTCTTGGCGGCGAGTTCGGCTTCCGCGATCAGGCGGGCGCGCATCTGAGCGGTGAGTTCGACTTCGAGATCGGAGCGGGATTCGGTGCGCGCGACGAGCAACATGTAGGCAGACTCGTCTTGCGACCAGGAGACGGAGAGGGTGGCGCGCGGGCGGCGGCCCTCCGGAGTGACGAGCGTGATGTCTGGCAATTCGATGATGTCGCCGGAGCCGCGTTGAAGCGCTGCAATGTCGTCCTCCATCCCGACGAGCGCATAGATGCTTGAGGTCAGAGGCTCACCGATGGCGACGAAGCGGGCCAGACTGCCGTAGGTGCCGTTGACGATGAGGTCGGAGCCGACCCACACGAGACCATAGACGTCCCGCTCGGCCAACTGGCGGACGGCCGTCAGCAGCGGGGCGGCGGCCAGCGGCTGGCCGGGTTCAGAGGCGTCGGCGGTGGATGGCATCTGCGGTTTCTGAGAAGACTGTCCTAATGTTGTCGCCGGTTTTGGCGCTTGTACGGTGCAGGGGTGCGCCCATGCGGCTCAACGCGCCAGGTAGTACGATCTCGTCGCCGGGGTCCAGCAGATCGAGCTTGTTGAGGACCAGCGACAGGGTGCGGCCGGGCAGGGCTTCGCGGAAGCCGCCGGCAAGGGCGGCCAGCGTCTCCAGGGTATGCGGGCGGGTGACATCGCCGACGATGACAGCGGCGGAGGCTTCGCGCATATAGACGTGGCGGAAGATTTGCTCGCCGAAATTGCCGTCGGTATCCCAGACGATCAGCGCCATGGCTGAGCGCGTTGGCGTTTCGGGGACTTCGTAGCGATAGACGTCGACGCCAATGGTCGGCTTGTAGTTCATCTCGAAGCGGTCGAAGACGAGCCGCTGGACGATCGAGGACTTCCCGACCCCGATTTCGCCCAACAGCATTACCTTACGCGCGATCATCGCCGCGCCTCGCCCTCGAAGCCGACTTCGAATTCAACGCGGCGGTTGGGGCTGCCGGCGCCTTCATCATTGGAGATATTGCGCAAGTCGGTGCGGCCAATGACGACCAGGCGGCTGCGCGGAACGCCGGCTGCGATCAAATCGGCCTCGACCTTGTTGGCGCGGGAGAGGCTCAGCGGCGAATTGCGATCCGCGCCGCCCAGGCCATCGGTGTAGCCGACGATGCGGACCACCGTGCTGTTTCCAGTCATGAGGGCGGCCAGGTCGGTCAGGTGCTTCTTGGCGACGGACGGATCGCGGTAGGCATCAGCTTCAGAGAAGAAAATGGCGTGCGCGCGCGTCCAGGCTTCAAGCTTTTCGCGCGCGGTCTGAGTGGGGAGCGACTTGCGCAGAGCGACAGTTTGGGCAAGAGCCAAAGCGACGATCTCGGCTTCCTCGGCGGCGGCCAGAACAGCAGACACCGGTGTTGCATTGGCCGCGGGCGCAGCAGAATCCTGCGGCCGGGCAGCGAGAAGGGCCGAAAGGCCTTGCGTGGCGGAGCGCATCCGGTTGGCCGCGCTATTGAGTGCCTTGGCATCGGACTTCTCGATGTCGGCCAGGGTGCGATCGAATTCGGCAAGTGCCGCCTTGGCGCGGGCCTGTTCGCCGGCGGGCAGGTCGGCAGTCAGCGACGCGAGGGTTGAGCGGGCGCGGGAAAGGCGGGTGCCGGCACGCGCCCGATCGCGCTTTTCTGCTTCTTCAACGATCTTCCGATTCAATTCGACGGTTTCGCTGGCAATCGTGCGGCTTAACGCGTCGGCCTCTGTCGCGATAGTCCGGCTCAATTCATCGGCCTTGCCGCGCAGGCGGTCGAGTTCGGGTTCGACATCAGCGAGCGGGTTGGGAACGGCGGCCAATTCGTCGGCGATGATTACGCCTGGGAGTGCGCGCTTGAGGCGATCGATCACTGTGTGCTTGGCACTGGCGGCTGGAACGAGGCCCGTGACTGTGAGGCTTTCGCCGAGACGGCCAACGGCGATTTCTGCAGGATAGCCGCGGATCTCGGCGCTTTGGGCCAGAACGTCGCGCGCGATGCGCTCGGTTCGCCCAACGCGCCAATCGGCGTAGAGCGTCCAAGCAATCCAGGCGGCGAGAGGAAGGCCGATGAGGGTTGCGACCAGTTTAATTGGGCTGATGCCGCCGCTGCGGCCTGCGAGTTCGGCCTGCTTTTCGGCAATCGAGGAAGAGAGCGTATCGGCGAGGCTAGACAATACGGCTGGGCGATCGTCGCGCGCTGCCGAGCCCAGCTTGCCCACTGAATCGAGGAAGGCATCATCAATCAACTGTTCAACAGCGACGGGGGCGGAGCCGGAACATTTGGCTGCGAGAAGGTAGGCCACGGATTCGCGCAAATAAACGCGATCGCCGCCGAGATCGATGTGGCGCATGGCGTTGCCATCGGCGTCGAAGGCTTCGGTGGCGAATTCGTTGATGGCCGTGAGGACGCCGCTCATGACCTGATCGCGATTGCCGCTGCCGTCGGTGGGCCAGCGCTCGACGAGTTCGCCGGTGCCGCGGCGGATCAGATACAGCTCTTCGACGATGAGGCGCTGGCTGTCGGCGATAACGAGTTCGGCGACGGAGCGGCCGGTGGTGAGGCTGCGCAGCCGCAGCATCACCGGGTTCATCTCCAGCCGGCGGTTGATCTGATCGACGAGGTCCTTCATGGCGCTCGCGACGTAGGCTTTCACGATGCGGCCGGTGACGGGATAGAGCGCTTCGACCAACTCATCCTTGCTGTTTCGGATTTCGGTTCGGACGGTGTTGACGACGAAGGGTGCGACGGCATCGGAGATGTCGGCGTGCTTTTCGCTCTCGGCGCGGCGGAGTGCACCGTGCAGAACGGCGGCGACGCTTTGTTCAAGGCGGGCATCGTCGCCAACGCGGGCGGCAATCTCGTCAATGCGGGCGGCGATTTCGGCGCGGCTGCGGCCTTCGCTTTCGCCAAGGCTGCGGAGGGCTGCGGACAATTCGGCTTCGGCTGAGGAGGTTTTGCCGGCGAGCGCATCGATGCGCTTTGCCAGATCGGCCAGCGTTTGCGCTTCGCTGTCGAACAGCAACTGCTTTAAGCGATCAATGCTGTCGGGCATTGCCGGCACCTCACCCATGTCGGCACGTACTCCCGTCAGCTGCGCGACAAGCGGCGAATATTGTCGGAGAGGTCGAGCACCATGCGCGACAACTCATCGAAGGCCGCACGGCGATCGGTTCCGGTGTCGGCCGCAAGCGACTCGATACGGGCGGTGAGGGCGTCGACGCGGCGGAAGACGAGACCTTCCAGATCGCGCAGACGGCTTTCGACTGCGGCAAGGCGGGCTTCTTGAATACGCAGGTGTTCGCCAACGAGGAGTTCGCGGATCTGCTCCATGCGGTCCTCGGCGCCGTCACGGGATTGTGGTGCCGGTTTTAGATCATTGGGCGGGATGTTCATGCCGCTGTCCGCGCTACTCGAGTGTCAATCTATGATTGTGCCGAAACACTCATTCAATTCCTATACCAACTCGTCACAAATACAAAGCGGCCGGCGGTTGCGGTTCTGCGCGGGCGACGGTGTCAAGACACGTTAATGCTGTTTGGATGAACGGCACGCAGGAAGGCACTGTAGCTGCGATCGATGCGCGCGGCGATAGGATCCTGCGCGGCGGTGTGTGCGACGACGGCTGCAGCGATCCGCGATACCGCGGCGGCAAAAGTAGTATTAGGGATTTTAATGCTGGCGCCGTCGCGCGCGGCGATGGCGTGTTCAACCGCGGGCCGCGTGGTGTCGGCATCGGCTAATGCGGCGCGGAAGTCGGCACTTAGTGCTGCTTGGATGGCGGCCTGTTCGGCGGGCGTGAAGTTTTCCCAGACGGCAAGATCAACTTTGACGGCGAGCGCACCGCCCGACTGACCCAATGCGCCAGCGAGACCGAATGGGAAGCGCGCCGGGATACCCGCAGCGCTGGCGTGAACGGGGCTGCCCCAAATGACCGCGCCGACTTCGGAGTCGTTCAGTGCGGCTTCGAGGGCCTGTTCTTCACCCAATACCGGGATCGCGCCCAGCGCGCGGAGGACATCGCGGTCGAGACCGCGCGCGACGATCTTCAGGCCCGAGAGGTCTTCAGGCGCCGAAAGGGGCGACTTCGACCAGAGGGTCGGATTCGATCCAGTGTGACCGGCGAGGAGCGGCTTAAACCCATGCGGAGCGGCAAGATCGTCCCACAATTCCTGGCCGCCGGCTGTGATGAGCCAGCCTTCGAGTTCGCTGGGCGATAAAGCCTGTGACCCAGGCAAGCCGCCGAAGTACGCGAAGGCTGGATGCAGCGCGGTATCGGCGCAGACTGGCGCAATGGTGATGTCGGCACGGGACTTGGTGTCCGGCCGCATCTCAATGGCGATGCCGTTGCCGAGCGCCGTTTGGATGCGGAGTGCGAGACGGTGGGCATCGTCCGCTAAGCCCGCGTGGTTCGGTGTCCAGGGCATAGCGACCGTTAGGCTGCGCTGTGAAAGCCCCGCTCCGGCGGCTGCCGCTGGTATGGCGGCCGCTGTCGACGCGCATCCAGCCGCAAGGGTTGCCAGCCCTCCGGTCGTTTTCAGGAAATCGCGTCGATCCATTCTCTGAGGCTCCGCTCAAAACGCATGCACTGACCATCAAAGCCGAATGCGGGCCGGAACTCAACGGCCGGTTGGCGCACATGGATCGGCCGAAGGGCATCGGGAGGCTGGCGGGCGGCGGATCAGGGCCCGCGATCGGGGAGAATCTGGCTCAGGGAGTGGAAGAAGATCTCAGGTCCAACATATCCAGTGATGCGGCCAACCTCGCGGCCGCTTTCGACGACGAGCACCGTTGGGATGGTGTCAATCGGGCCCTGAAGGGCTAACCGGTCGACATCGGGGGCGTTGATATCGACGAAGCGCATGGGGGCCGATTTGGCGCGGGGTGAGGTCGTGTAGGTCGGCGCCACGTCGCGGCGGAACAGGCCGCAGTAGATGCAATTGTCGATTTCGACGACCAGGACTTCAAAGCGGCTGTCGGGGAGGGCGGAGGTTTCGAGGTCGACGAGGGCACGAACCGGGGCGATGGACAACGCCATCACGATCAAGGCGGCAATTACGCAAACAAAACGGGACACGGCGGCGGACCTCGCGATCGGAAACGGGACAATCCCGTATCCGATCCAAAACGCGCGCCAGTGTAGGGGAGATTTTTGCCGGCAACCAGCCGGTGGTTAATGTCAGAACGGGGCTTGGGGCTGCAGGGAGCCCATGAAGAAGACCGCGCCCATGAGAAGCACGAGGCTCGCGCCGATGAGGCCGGCGCTGTCGGCGACAAGCGTGGCCCAGCCACTCTCTTCACCGCCGAAGCGCGCGGCGAGATCGCGCGAGCCCACCGCCAGCGTGGCCAACACGGAGACCGTGATGGCGGTGCCAATGGCCATGGCGAAGGTAGCGAAGACGCCGGCCCAGAGCAGCCCTTGGGAGAGCGCGAAAACGAGGACCAGAATGGCGCCCGTGCAGGGGCGGATCCCGACGGAGAAGGCGATCGCAAGGGCTTTGCCCCACGTCATGTCACCCTGGAGCTGGCTGGGATCGGGCATGTGGGCGTGGCCACAACAGTCGTCGTGGTCATGCGCGTGGTGGTTATGGCTTTGGGCCTCATGATGGTGATGGTCGCAGCCGCAATCGTGGGTGTGGACGTGAGTATGATCGGGTGCGGCGGCAGCGGGCGCGCGGGCATGCGTGTGCGTCTTGACGGCCGGAGCACGGCTTCGGCGGGCGAGGATCTGGCGAACCTGTCCGACAAGGAGCCATGCACCGACGGCGGCGACAAAGGCCCAGCTGATGGTCTCGATCCAACGTTCGGCGGCGCTCATCTCCATGCTCGTCTTATTGAGAACGATGAAGAGGATGCCAACGAGCACGATGGCGGAGAGTGCCTGGATGAAGGCGGAGAGAAACGACAGCATGATGCCGCGGCGGACTGTTTCGCGATTGGCTAACACATAGGACGAGATAATCGCCTTGCCGTGGCCGGGACCGGCGGCGTGGAGTACGCCATAGCTGAATCCGATGAAGCCAAGAACGAGCGTGGCGGTGATGCTGCCGGCCTCTTTGAGATCTTTGACGGCGTTGGCGAGTTCACGGTTGAGGCGCTGCTGCTGGGTGAGCAGCCAATTGTAAACACCGGCAAACATGCCCGGTTCGGCCGCCGGCGCACCCGGTGCGGGCCGGCCCGCGGTCAACGCACGGTCGGGCGTGGCCTGGGCGAGCACGGTTCCGGTGGCGGCGTCAGGTGCTGCCATCACGGATGTGGAGAGCATTCCGGCGAGACAGACCAGTGCAAGAAGCGCTGCAATGCGTGCGATCATGTTTTGGCACACGAGAGATGGACGGTGGAGGCATAGCCTAGACCCGAACCTTCGTTGGCATTGCCAGCAGTCATCTGACCGCCGAAGGCGTCGTTGAGCTTCTGCAGATCGGCGAGATCCTTATCGGCGTTGCCAACGACGGCGCTGCAACCGGCAGGGGCCCCTTCGCTCAGGCGAATAGGATTTTCCTTGGCGAGGTCGAAGGCGATGAAAAACGTCTGGTCGTAGACGGCGAATTCAAAGCCTTCCGTTTCGGCGGGCACGGGCTCGGCGATGGGAAGGGTGAAGTTCAGCGAGAGGACGCCGTCCTTGTGCTCCAGCCAGTAGTCCTTCGGCGGGGCGAGCTTGACGGGCGCGTCTTTGATGCGCGCGTAGGTAAAGAAGTCGAAATCCTTCAGGCCATCGATATTGACCTGGGCCAGTTCGGCCAGTTCGTCGCGCGAGTAGACATTGTCGCCGTTCTTATCGAGGCCTTGGACGGCCATGGCGGTGTACATGTCGTCGAAGGTCCAGCGATGCTTGAAACCTGCGACTTTGCCGGCGTCATACATGACCGTGGTTTCGACGTTCACCCAAACATGCGGATGGGCCACCGCCGGCGGCGACATGGCGGCCAGCGAAGCGGTGGCGAGCGTTGCTGCGACCGCCGATTTCACAGCGCTCGCTCTTGCGCGTTTCGTACTTGCGCGTCTCATGGCTGTTGATCCTGGTCTGCGGCCGTGGCCGGCGTCTGTGGTCTCGCGTGCGTTGCAGGCGACATATGGTTACGTCTCGCTACAATACCACTGTTCGTCATCCTCGTGGCCCTGGTACGGCGAACCGGCGCGGCTTCCGGTTGCCGGTGTGGAGCCACGCCCGGACATACGTTTGCCATGTGGCACAAGTTGGATGTTATACCATCCATGAACGTCCGGTTTTAAGGAGGGTACGCGCTTGGCATCGGCACATCTGGGCAACCGGCAAGATTTCTTTTGCAGAATCATGGATTTAAGTCCGGCCTGTCGGCGGTCGGCGACGGCGGGTCTGGCGGCCGTTTTGCTTCTCGCGGCTGGGGGTGCCCATGCCGAGGATCTGAACGTCGTGGCGACGATTAAGCCAATCCACTCCCTTGTGGCCCAGGTGATGGGGGACGTGGGGGCGCCGCGGCTGCTCGTTGGGGGCGCTGCGTCGCCGCACACCTATTCCATGAAGCCGTCGGACGCGCGGGCGCTCAACGCGGCGCGGGTGGTGTTCCGGGTTTCGGAGGAGATCGAACCGTTCACGCGCAAGATCGTGGCATCGCTGCCGAAATCGGTTTCGGTTGTGACGTTAGCCGGTGCGCCGGGACTGAAGCTTCTCGACAAGCGCACGGGCGATACGTTCGAGACACATGACCACGGGCATGATCATGACGGGCATGGCCATGGGCCCGTCGATCATGACGACGGGCCGGTACGCGACGGTCACGTCTGGCTCGATCCGCAGAACGCGGCGGCCATGGTGCGCGAGATTGCGCGGGCATTGAGCGAGGCTGCGCCGGAGCATGCGGCGACTTTCAAGGCCAACGCGGATAAGGCGATTGCGGGCATCGATGCGCTGGCCCAGGAGATCGACGCGGCACTGGCGCCGGTGAAGGGCAAATCCTTCGTGGTGTTCCACGATGCGTATCAGTATTTCGAACAGCGTTTCGGGTTGACGGCGGCGGGTGCCATTACCGTTTCGCCGGAGGTGCAGCCCTCGGCGAAGCGGCTGTCGGAGATCCGCGGCAAGATCAAAACGCTCGGTGTGACCTGCGTTTTCGCGGAGCCGCAGTTCAAGTCGAAGCTGGTTGCAACGGTGATCGAAGGCACGGGAGCGAAGGCGGGCACGCTTGATCCGGAGGGCGCGTCGGTGGAGGCGGGCGATGGCGCATATGCGGCGCTGCTGCGCAATCTGGCGCAGGGGTTGACGTCGTGTCTGGGAACGTAGTTTCGGCGCGATGGTGAGGCTGACGGTCTAAACTGGACAAAACAAAACGGGCGGTCACCTTGGAAGGGACCGCCCGTCTTTTTGTATAGATTCGCGTCGCGCTTATTCGACGGCAACGGTGCGCGTGGGCGCTTCGCCCTTGCGACCGTAGGTGACCATGCGGCGCTTGGCCGGAGCGGCAGGTTGGGTTTCGCTTTCGCTCGCCATGGCCGGACCGGTCTTGAAGCGCTCCCACGTGACGGTCACGACCGTGCCGACGGGGATGCGCGGATAAAGATCGAGCACATCTTCATTGAACATGCGGATGCAGCCCTTGGACACGGCTTCACCGATGGTCCACGGCGCGTCGGTGCCATGGATGCGGTAGGTGCTGGAACCCAGGTAGAGCGCGCGCACGCCCATGGGATTCATGGGATGGCCACCCGGGACCCAGGCCGGCAGACGCGGATTTTCGCGCAGCATTTCGGGCGTCGGAGTCCAGGATGGGTTTTCGCGCTTCTGGGTGACGTTGAGGCGGCCCTGCCAGCGGCTCTGCTCGCGCGGGATGGCGATCGGGTAGCTGATCGCCGTGCCCGGCTTGGTGATGTAATAGAGCCGGCGGTCGCCGAACGACGCGATCAGCTGACCGGGGCGGAATTTGGTATTGAAGCTCACGATGGAGCGCTTGCCACCCCATTCCGAGTCGCCGCCCCAAAGGGACTGCGCCTGAGCAACTGCCGGCACAGCGGTGGCCATGAGGATTGAGGCTCCGACGATGGTCAGGGCCCGGGTGAGGATGGAGCAAACCCGCATTCTGCTAACTCCAGTCTTATGCTCAACGATGGGATGTGGGCCGGACAACGGCCGAACCCAGTGGCCTATCGTTAGTGTGAGTATGGTGAAAGCTTCGTATATCGCAGGTTCGCTTTCGACGTGAGGTCTTTCCGGCCACACATGAACGTGAAGCGACCAAAACAATCGGGAAAAATATGCTTGTATTGTCCATGGCTTGAGCACTCCGTGGGCAGTTGCTGAGCCGACTTGCCCGCTTTTCATGTGAACGCGGGCCGGCCGCCCGGTTGCGCTGCACAAGATGGCGGCAGTCTCTCATTTTCTATTTTTTGTTTGCGGACGGCGTAGGGCTGGCTTTGGGCAGGCCGGCGGCGCTTGTGTTGCAACGGCGGCTCTTTTTGTTCTTGCCTTGTTCTATTTTTGCTTGACCCGGGAGGCTTGGCCAGCTAGGAACAAAACAAGTACATTGTTGCGTGGCGTCCCTGTTGTGAACCCCCGTTGCGAGCGTTTAGCCCATGGACAAGGCGGCCCATCCCCTCGATCTCCCGTCCGCGCTGCCACGGCCCGCGTCCAATGAAGGTTCAGATGAGTCTGTGAGTTTATCCGGGGAGACGCGTTCTGTTGCGTCTCTGTCTCCCCGGGTGCCCCCGCGCCGGAGCAGCGCCCTCTCAGTGGCTGCTCCGGCGTCCCCGGCGGGGGCGAGAGAAACGCTTGAAACCTTGCGCCGGAGTATTCTCGCCATCGAGCGGCCGAAGCTCGAGATGCGGCGGGGTATTGGCGATGTGCATGCGGCGCGGGCAGGGCCGCGGACGGCGGCGTGGTCGCTTGGCGCACCCGAGATCGATGCGCTCATGGGCGCCAACGCGCTCGACGCGGCTGCCTGTCACGAACTCAAACCACAATCGGCGAAGGCGGCCTCGCATGCGGCGGCGCTAGCCTTTGCACTCGCGCTGGCGAAGCGGCGGCTTGATGGCGCGGCGCGCGCCGGACGGGGCTTGCCGCGCATTCTGTGGTGCACGTCGCCGCGCACGATGCTCGACACAGGCGCTTTGTATCCTCCCGGCCTGGCGCGCTTCGGGCTGGACGCCTCGTCGTTTCTTTTCATCGACGGGCGGCGTGAGGACGACGTGCTGTGGGCTCTGGAAGAGGGCCTGCGCTCGGGCAGCCTGGCGCTGGCGGTCGGGGCGCTGTCTTCGATCGGGCTAACGCCGGCGCGGCGTCTCAGTCTGGCGGCGCGGGATGGGGCGACGCCGCTACTTCTGCTGACGGGCGCGCGCTCGGCGCCCAGTGCTGCGACCGCCACGCGCTGGCGGATCGATCCGGCGGCGAGCGGCGCGCATCCGTTCGATCCCCGGGCCCCGGGTCTGCCGCGGCTTGCCGTGCGGCTGGAGCGCTGCCGGTCGGCGCCGCCCGCGACCGAAGCGGCGATGATTTTGGAATGGTCTCATGAAGCGTCTCGTTTCTGTGTGGCTGCCGCAATGGCCGATCGAACGTTTGAAACGGCACCGGCCCGGCGCCGTGCCGGATGACCGGCCATTTGTTCTCGTCGCCGGTGGTGCGCACGGCATCCGCATCACAGCGGTCAATGTGCGGGCAGCACGGGAGGGCGTGCGGGCGGGCATGAGTCTCACGGATGCGCGGGCGGCGGTGCCGATCCTCGTCTCGCATCCAGCCGAGATGGAGCGGGACGCGCGGGCCTTGACGCGTCTGGCGCTCTGGCTGGGGCGCTATGGGCCCAGCCGCAACGTGGAGGGCTGCGACGGGGTGTGGATCGACACGACGGGCGTGGCGCATCTCTTCGGCGGCGAGGCGGCTTTGATGGAGGATCTGGTGCGGCGGCTTGCAGGGTTTGGCATCACTGCGCGGGCGGGGCTGGCGGGAACGCCGGGAGCGGCCTTCGCGCTGGCGCGTTTTGCGACTGTGAAGCGCAGGGCGGTGCTGGCGCCGGCGGGAGAGGCGGCGACGCTGGCTGCGCTGGCGGAATTGCCGGTCGATGCCTTGCGGCTGGCGCCGGAGACGGTGGTTCTGCTGCGGCGGCTGGGGCTCGCGCGGATCGGGCATCTGGCGGCGTTGCCGCGCGAAAGCCTGGAGCGCCGGTTCGCGTCGGAGGCGTCGTCGCGCTCCAGAGCAGGGCAGGCCAAGGCAAAGACGCTGGCGGAGGCGGTGCTTGTGCGACTCGATCAGGCGTTGGGGCGGACAGAGGAGCCGCGGGCGCCGCTGGGTGAGCCGCCGGTTCTGTCGGAGCGGCGCTCGTGGGGCGAGCCGCTGATCTCATCGGAGGCGCTCGTTTCAGAAGTCGGCCTACTGACGGAAGATCTTGCGCGCGCATTGAAGGCGGCGGGGCTCGGCGCGCGGCGGATCGCGCTGTCGCTTTATCGCGCCGATGGCACGGTCGCGCATGCGGATGCGGGGATGGCGCGGGCGAGTGCGGAGGCCGCACACTTCCTGCGGTTGCTCGATGCAAAGCTTTCTCAGATCGACGCGGGGTTCGGCATTGATGTCGCCGTGCTCGATGCGGCCTCCGCCGAGCCGCTCGATCCGGAGCAAACGACGCTGGGGCGGGGCGGGGCGGCACCTGAGCAGGCGATCGCGGCGCTGATCGACCGGCTCGCGAACCGGCTGGGCGCCAAGCACGTGTTCCGGCTTGCTCCGCGCGCGAGCCACATTCCCGAACAGGCGGCGATGCGGATGGCGCCGCTGGCGTCCTTCATGGAAAGCGGCGGGTTGCCGGGCGCCGCGCCGGGCGAGCGGCCGTTTTTGCTGCTCTCGCCACCGGAACTCATCAGCGTGATGGCGGAAGTGCCGGACGGACCGCCGTTGCGCTTCACGTGGCGGCGCGTTGCCTACGCGGTGGCGAAGGCTGCTGGGCCGGAGCGGATCGCGCCGGAGTGGTGGCGGCAGCTTGGGCATCCTGACGTGCTGGCCGAGACAGTGGCCGCGGATGATGGGCTCGATGGTGAGGTTATCGATCCCGGCCAGCGCGAGAAGACGCGCGATTATTACGTGGCGGAGACGGGAGACGGGGCGCGGTTCTGGATGTTCCGCGAAGGATTTTATGGTGCGGCGGATCAGAGCGGGCAGCCGCGCTGGTTTCTACATGGGCTGTTCTGAGGCGAAAGATGTGTGATGCGTTATGCGGAACTCGATGTAACCACGAACTTCTCCTTTCTGCGCGGGGCGTCGCACGCGGACGAGCTCGTCGCGCAGGCTAAGGCGTTGGGGCTCGACGCGATCGCGGTGACCGACCGCAATACGCTTGCCGGAATCGTGCGCGCGCACACGGCGGCGAAGGCTGTGGGGTTGCGGTATATTCCCGGTGCGCGTCTCGACATGACCGATGCGCCGAGTCTGTTGTGCCTGCCGATGGATCGAGCAGCGTATGGGCGATTGTCGCGGCTGATTTCGCTGGGGCAGGCCCGTGCGGAGAAGGGGCAGTGCCTGTTACGGCTCTCCGATGTGGCGGCACATGCGCAGGGCAATATTTTCATCTGCGTGCCGCCGGACGTGATCGATGAAAAATTTGCGGCGGACCTGCACCGGGTGCGCGCGGCGCTGGAGGGGGAAAAACTTTATCTGGCGGCGTCGCACGGTTTTCGCGGCGACGACCGGGCGCGGATGGGAGCGCTGGCAGGGCTGGCGCGGACGTGCGGGGCGCCGCTCGTTGCCACGAATGCCGTGCTCTATCACGCGCCGCAGCGGCGTCCGTTGCAGGATGTTCTCACATGCGTGCGCGAGCACACGACGATCAATGAGGCGGGTTACCTGCTGGCGGCGAATGCGGAGCGGCATTTGAAGAAGCCCGCGGAGATGGCGCGGCTGTTTCGCGGCACCGAGGGGGCCGTGGCGCGGACGATCGAGATCATGGAGGCGTGCCGGTTTTCACTCGATGAGCTCGTTTATGAGTATCCCGATGAACCGGTGCCGCCGGGGACGACTGCGCAGGCGCATCTGGAGGCGCTGACGTGGGAGGGAGCGGCGTGGCGCTTTCCGAATGGGATTCCAGACAAAGTTCGGGCGACGATTGCGCGCGAGTTGCAGCTGGTCGCGGACCTCCATTACGCGCCGTATTTTCTGACTGTGCACGACATCGTCGCGTTCGCGCGGGCGCGCGGCATTCTCTGCCAGGGGCGCGGATCGGCGGCGAATTCTGTCGTGTGTTATTGCCTCGGGATTACGGCGGTGAACCCGACGGAGGTGAACCTTTTGTTCGAGCGGTTCGTCAGTCATGCGCGCAAGGAGCCGCCGGACATCGATGTCGACTTCGAGCACGACCGGCGGGAGGAGGTCATTCAATACATCTACGCGCGTTACGGGCGCGACCGGGCGGGATTGGCGGCGACGGTGATTTCGTATCGTGCGCGGTCGGCGGTGCGGGATGTGGGCAAGGCGATGGGCTTGTCGGAAGATACCGTGTCGGCGCTGGCCGGCATGGTGTGGGGGACGCGGTCGGGCGGTGTTCTGGGGGATACGCGGGTGCGCGAGGCGGGGCTTGATCCCGCCGATCCGCTGCTTGCGACCGTGCTGGAACTGACGGAGGAACTGATCGGGTTTCCGCGGCATCTGTCGCAGCATGTGGGCGGATTCGTTTTAACGCGGGGGCCGCTCATCGAGATGGTTCCGGTCGGTAATGCGGCGATGGATCAGCGTACGTTCATCGAGTGGGACAAGGACGACATCGCGGCGCTCGGGCTGTTGAAGGTCGACATTCTGGCGCTCGGCATGCTGTCGTGCATCCGGCGCGCGTTCGAACTTCTGGGGGCGCATCACGGGCTCGATATGACGCTCGCCAAGGTGCCGCGCGAGGATCCTGCGACCTACGAAATGCTGTGCCGGGCGGATTCGATTGGCGTGTTCCAGGTGGAGAGCCGGGCGCAGATGAACATGCTGCCGCGCCTGAAGCCGCGCTGTTTCTACGATCTCGTGATCGAAGTTGCGATCGTGCGGCCCGGGCCGATCCAGGGCGACATGGTGCATCCGTATCTGCGGCGGCGTTCGGGACAGGAACTGGAAGTTTATCCCTCGCCGGCGCCGGAGCATGGGCCGGCGGACGAGTTGCGCCAGATCCTCGGCAAGACGAAGGGTGTGCCGCTCTTTCAAGAGCAGGCGATGCGGATCGCGATGGAGGCGGCGAAATTTTCCGACGAAGACGTGAACGATTTGCGCAAGGCGATGGCGACGTTCCGGCGGCGCGGCACGATCGGGCTATTGGAAGAGAAGATGGTGGAGCAGATGACGGCGCGCGGCTACGACCGCGAATTCGCCCAGCGCTGCTTCAATCAAATCAAGGGGTTTGGCGAGTATGGTTTTCCGGAGAGCCATGCGGCGAGCTTTGCGCATCTCGTTTACGTGTCGTCGTGGCTGAAGTGCCATTATCCGGCGGCGTTCGCGTGTGCGCTGTTGAACTCGCAGCCGATGGGATTTTATGCGCCGGCGCAGATCGTGCGGGATGCGCGCGAGCATGGCGTGGAGGCGCGGGCGGCCGACATCAATTGCAGCAATTGGGATTCGACGCTGGAGGATTGCGACGAAGGCGGGCCGGCGCTGCGACTGGGATTGCGGCAGATCGACGGGCTGCAGGAGGAGGAGATCCGGAAACTTGAAGCGGCGCGGGCGCGGGGGGCGTTTGGGTCGGTTCACGATCTGTGGCAGCGGGCGGCGTTGCGCTTGCCGACACTGGAAAAGCTCGCGGCGGCGGATGCGTTCCGTTCGCTCGGGCTCGACCGGCGGCAGGCGCTGTGGGAGGTGACGGCGCTGGCGAACGCGCCGCCGCTGCCGCTCTTTGCCTGGAGCGCGGCGCTGGAGACGGGCGCGGAGCCGGAGGTCATGCTGCCGGAGATGCCGCTATCCGAGCATGTGGTGAACGACTACCAGACGTTGCGGCTCTCACTCAAAGCACACCCGATGAGTTTCCTGCGCGAGCGGCTCAGGGCGGAGCGGGTGGTGACGTGCGCGGCATTGCGGGGGATGCGCGACGGGCAATTCGTGAAGGTGGCGGGCGTCATTCTGGTGCGGCAGCGGCCGGGGTCGGCCAAGGGCGTCGTGTTCATGACGCTGGAGGACGAGACGGGGGTGGCGAACGCGGTCGTGTGGCCGAAGATGCTGGAAAAGTATCGCAAAACGGTGATGCAGGCGCGGCTGATGGTGATTTCGGGGCGCATCCAGCGGCATGAGAGCATCATTCATGTGGTGTCCAACCATCTGGAGGATCGCAGCGACTGGCTGATGCTCTTGTCGGAAGGGGCGGGGGACATGCCGATCCCCATCGCGAACGCGGATGAGGTGAAAAATCCCGGACCGGAGCCGCCTGAGGCCGGGGTGGAGGGGCATCCGCGATGGTCGCGCGGGGGGCTTGCCGTGCGGCCGCGACCCATGCATCCGCGTGAAGAGCGCGTGATCCCGAAATCCAGGGATTTCCATTGAAAGCATTGGATATTTCCTGATGCGGGACAGAACCCCTGTCACAGAAAGGCAACGCTTGATTGAGGATCGCGCCGCAAAGGGGGCTCGGTTCGTCACAGGGGTGCTGCTTCCTGCTAGCGTCCCCGGACGATCGACACTCCAGGCAGCGCGGCCCGACCCCGGGTGGCGTCCCCGTGCGGTGTGATCTCGTGTTTCGTCATTGTTTGGAGAGTGTCCATGTCCAAGTTCCGCGCCCTTGCCTGTGCGCTTGCTGCCCTTCCTCTTTCCGCACTCATTCTCGGCTCCACGGTCACCTCGGCGGCCGCCAAGGATCCGGAGGTGATCATCAAGGTCACGAACGTGCGCGCGCTCGACCGCGCCGATGAAATGTCCGACGGCGACTTTTTTGCGCGTGTGACGATCAACGGCGAGAAGATCGAGAGCCCGGTGGTCAAGCAAGAGGGCAACATCAAGCCGGATTGGATTCTTGCCAAGAAGGTCAAGGCCGGCGTCGTTAAGGTCGACTTCCAGATCATCGACAAGGATCTGGCTGATGACGATCCCGTCGACGTCAATCGCGTCGACAACAAGCGCAACCTGGAATTCACCGTGAACACGCGGAACTGCCGCATCGACGGATTTTCTTCGCGGTTCAAGTGCGGTCAGAAGATCACGCGCGCGGGTAAGGAAAAGAAGGCCGCCGAAGTGACCTTTATCGTGATGGTGAAGAAGTAAGCATCGACGCCAATCTTTAGAATTGAGACAGGGCAGACGCCGCAGGGGCGTCTGCCCTTTTTCTTTTGGGCGATGCCGCGTAGGGTTTGTGCTCGCTGAATTAGAGGGCAGCCGGCTTTGAAGATGTCTATTGCGACCGACTATGTTGCGTCTCGCCGCCTGAGATGCGTGATCCTCACCGCTGCGCTTATCGCATTGCAGGCGTTGACTGCGAGCGCGACGTTGGCCCAACGCCAATTGTTCGAGCCGGAAGCGACGACGACGCGGACCGAGGGCAGCCTCGCGCGGGCGAAGACCTTCATGGTGACGACGTCGAGCCGGCCTGCATCCGAGGCGGGACTCGAGATGCTGCGCGCGGGCGGATCGGCGGTGGATGCGGCGATTGCGGCGCAACTCGTGCTGGGGCTCGTGGAGCCGCAGTCATCGGGGCTCGGCGGCGGGGCGTTTCTCGTACACTGGGATAAGGCTGCGAAATCGCTCGTTGCTTATGACGGGCGCGAGACGGCGCCGGCGACTGCCAAGCCCGACCGGTTTTTGAAGGACGGGGTGCCGATACCGTTCGAGACGGCAGTGCGCTCTGGGCTCAGCATCGGGACGCCCGGGCTCGTGCGGCTGCTGAAGGCGACGCACGAGAAGCATGGCAAGCTGCCGTGGGCGCGGCTGTTCGAACCGGCGATCCAGTTGGCGGAGAACGGGCTTATAGTGACGCAACGGCTGCACCTGTTGTTGCGGTTGACGGGGATCGATGCATTCGGCGCGACGGCGCGCGCATACTTTTTCGATAAAGACGGCTCACCTCTCGCGGCGGGTGCCGTCGTCAAGAATCCAGCCTATGCGGCAACGCTACGGGCGATCGCTGCGACGGGGCCGGACGGATTTTACGCGGGCGACGTGGCGGCTGCGATTTTGGGCGCGGTGACCGGTGCGCCGAATTTCGCCGGCGACCTCACGGCGACTGACCTTGCTGGCTATGCGGTGATCGAGCGCGCGGCGGTGTGCGCGCCCTATCGCGTCTATCGAGTGTGTGGGATGGGCCCGCCATCATCGGGCGGAACTGCAATTGCGCAGATCCTCCAATTGCTGGAGCCGTTCGATCTTGGACGGGTGACGGAGGGGCGATTGCCGGCGGGCGGCGTGCATCTCATCCTGGAGGCGGAGAAGCTTGCCTATGCGGATCGCGGGCGGTATCTGGCGGACCCGGCGTTCGTGCCCATTCCATTGGGCCTCACCGATGCAGCTTATCTGACTGAGCGGCGCAAACTCATCGATCCGGCCAAGGCGATGGCGCCGCCGCCACCGGGACTGCCGCCGGGCGTTGCCAAGCGCGCGTTCGGGGCCGACGCGACATTGGAGACGACCGGGACAAGCCATCTCTCGATCATCGACGCGGACGGCAATGCGGTGGCGATGACGACGACGATCGAGGGCGTGTTCGGATCGGGCGTGATGGCGGCTGGGTTTCTGCTCAACAACGAACTGACGGATTTTTCCTTCCGGCCCGTGGATGACGAGGGGCAGCCGATCGCCAATCGCGTGGAAGGGGGAAAGCGGCCGCGCAGTACGATGTCGCCGACGATCGTGTTCGACGATAAGGGCGAGGTGTTTGCGGTTGTTGGATCACCAGGGGGCGGGCGGATCATCATGTTTGTCGCCAAGGCGCTCATCGCCTTGATGGACTGGAAGCTCGATGCGTATCAGGCGTCGTCGCTCATGAACTTCGGCAGCATGGGCGAGGGTGCAGACATCGAAACGGATTGGCAATCGATCATGACCGGGCTGCGTTTACGCGGGTATGGGCATTCGGTGAATGCCGACCTCATGAACTCCGGTTTGAATATCCTTGCCGTGCGCAATGGCGCACTGGAAGGTGCCAGCGATCCGCGCCGCGAGGGCGCGGCGCTTGGAGATTAGTGGCCATGACACGCCGGCGGATCACGGTTGCGGGCGCGGGGATCATCGGGTTGTGGCAGGCTTTGACGCTTGCGCGGCGGGGCTTCGGCGTGATGCTCGTCGATCGCGAGGTGGAGCCGCTGACAAGCAGCGCAAGCCGGCACGCGGGGGCGATGCTGGCGCCATGGGTGGAGGCAGAGTCGGCGCCGGCACTCGTGCGCGATTTCGGCGCGGAGGGTTTGGTGCTGTGGCGGGACGTCTATCCCGATGTGGTCAACAACGGCAGTCTCGTCGTTGCGGTTGCGCGCGATCAGCCGGATCTCGTGCGGTTTGCCAAGCTGACGGCCAACCACCAGACGCTCGACCGCGCGGGTCTGGCCGCCATCGAACCCGACCTTGCGGACCGGTTTTCCTCGGCATTATTTTTTGCTGATGAAGCGCACGTGGCGACGCCGCATGCGCTCGCGTTTCTGTTGCAGGCATGTCAGGAGGCCGGCGTCGATCTGCATTTCGGGCGGGCGCTGGAGGAGAGCGATCGCGAGACGATCATCATCGACTGCAGGGGACTGGGATCGCGGCACCGGCTGCCCGATTTGCGCGGCGTGCGCGGAGAGCGGCTGCTGATCCGCACGGCAGATGTCACGTTCTCGCGGCCGATCCGGTTGCTGCACCCGCGGCACCCTCTGTATGTCGTGCCGTGGGGGGAGAACCGGTATCTCGTCGGCGCGACGATGATTGAGAGCGAGGATTCGGGTCCGGTGTCGGTGAGGTCCGCTCTGGAACTGATGGGGGCGACCTATACGCTGCATCCGGCATTCGGGGAGGCGGAGATCCTGGAACTGAGCGCCGGGGTGCGGCCCGCCTTTCCCGATAATGTGCCGCGCGCACGGGTGCTCGACGGCGGGGCCAGCATCATGGTGAATGGGGCCTACCGGCATGGGTTTCTGTTGGCGCCGGTGCTGGCACAAGCGGTGGCGAACTTCCTGCAAAGCGGGGCGGGGCACCGGTTGCTGGAACACTGATCGCAATTGCCCCCTGGCGAGGGCGCGTGATGCCGCGTATGTTTTTGGCTATGAGCACATCTGATCCCAAAACCACCGATACCAGCAGAACGTTCGGCTTCCGCAACGTGCGCGAAGAGGAACGGCAGGGCCTCGTCAATGACGTGTTTTCAAAGGTCGCGGAACGCTACGACCTGATGAACGATCTGATGTCGGGCGGGCTGCACCGGCTGTGGAAATCCGACTTCGTTTCGATGCTCAATCCTCCGAAAGGGGGAAGCGCCTTCCGGCTGCTCGATGTGGCGGGCGGGACGGGCGATATCGCGATGCGGACTCTTGGAGCTGGCGGGCCGAACACCAGCGCGGTGATCTGCGATATCAGTCCAGAAATGCTGGACGTGGGGCGGCGGCGTGTGGCGGACGCGGGTTTGTCGGATCGCATCACGCTGATCGAGGGGAATGCGGAAACGCTGCCGTTCGATGACAAGAGCTTTGATGCCTACACGATCTCGTTCGGCATCCGGAATGTGACGCACATCGATGTTGCTTTGAAAGAGGCATTTCGCGTGCTGAAGACGGGCGGACACTTCCTGTGCCTGGAGTTCTCCGAAGTGCAGGTGCCGATCCTCGACCGGATCTATGATTTCCATTCGTTCGAGATCATTCCGCGGCTGGGGAAGCTGACCGCCGGGGATGCGCAGCCGTATCAGTATCTCGTGGAGTCGATCCGCAAGTTTCCCAAGCAAGAGGCGTTCGCGCAGATGATCCGCGATGCAGGATTCCAAAACGTCGGCTACCGCAACCTGACCGGCGGCGTGGCGGCCATCCATTCAGGTTGGAAGATCTGATGGCGCGGACCATTCGCATTGGCAGCTGGAGTTACGAGTTGCCCGACTATGCGCCGGCGCGGATGGCGATCGGCGTGCTGCTGATCATTTTCGGTTTTCTTGGTTTTCTGCCGATCCTTGGGTTTTGGATGGTGCCGCTTGGGCTCGTCGTGCTGTCGTATGACATTCCGCGCGTGCGGCTGTGGCGGCAGAATTTTAAGACGTGGTGGCGCGGGGGCAAAAGCGAACCGCCGCCGGAATTGCGCAAGGGCGATGGGACCGGACCGCAGGCGTGACGTGACCCACGAACTCAATCGCCGATCTGTGCTGGGTGGTGCGTTTGCCGTTGTGGGCGCGGCGGCATTTGGATCGCGCGCAGGGGCAGCACCGGCACAGTGGTACATCGGGATCATTCCGGATGAGCCCTATGACATACGCATCGTCGACAAGTACCGCATTCCCGATCAGTTCGAGCGGCAGGTGGTGGCGTTCCGTGGACCGGAGCCGGCTGGCACGCTGGTGGTCGCACGCAGTGAGCGGTTTTTGTATTTTGTCGAGGGCGGAGGACGGGCGCTGCGGTTCGGCATTTCGGTCGGACGGCAGGGGATGGAGTGGCAGGGCGAGGCGGTCGTTGGACGCAAGGCGAAGTGGCCGACGTGGACGCCGACGGCGAATATGCGGGCGCGCGATCCGTCGTTGCCGGTGAGCGTGCCGGGCGGTCCTGCGAACCCGCTTGGTGCGCGGGCGCTCTATCTGTTTCGCAATGGCGTCGACACGCTCTATCGCATCCACGGGACGAACCAGCCGTCGAGTATCGGGAAGGCGGCGTCGTCAGGGTGCATCCGGATGCTGGATGAGCACATTTTCGAGCTCTACGCGAGCGTGCCGATTGGGACCAAAGTGGTCGTGCGGTGATCGACACCCGATCTGGTGTATCGGCGGGAACTTATCTCGCGCTCGATTTCAGGCAGGTTCGGCGGCGATTACTCACCGGACCAACGCCATGCTCACCGAACATCTCACCTACAAAGACAGCGGTCCCCCGCAATGGGGCGAGGCGCTTTACCGTTATTGCACGTTCGACGCTCTGGACGACGAGGGATTGAATTTTACCGGCATCATGCAGGCCTCCACGTTCACGCGCTGCTCCTTCTATTGGGGGTTGTTCAACTGCGCGCTGCTCGATGGCGTGCGGTTTGTCGATTGTACGTTTCCGGGCACGTCATTCCGTGGCGTGCGCTTCATGGAGTGCACGTTCGAGAACTGCCGCTTCGTGCTCGACAACCTGGGTGGTGACTGCACGATCGAGGGATCGATCCTGGCGGCGTGCGTGTTCGACGGGTGCGTGTGGGTGACGCGGCCCGAGGGCAAGCGCGACATCACGAATTCGCAATTTCTCGGCTGCACGTTTCGCAACTGCCGGGGTTTCGAGGGGCTGGGGTGAGTGATCTCAGGCGGCGGCGAGGACGGCTAAGGCTTCCTTGGGGTCGATGCGGCCGTCGTAGAGGGCGCGGCCGGTGATGGCGCCTTCGAGCAGGCGGTATTCGGGCTGCATGAGGGCCTTCACGTCGGCGATCGAGGCGAGGCCGCCGGAGGCGATCACGGGAATGGATGTGGCTCGGGCCAATTCGGCGGTGGCGGGGAGGTTCAGACCCTTCAGGACGCCGTCGCGCTCGATGTCGGTGTAGATGATGGCCGAGACGCCGGCATCTTCGAAACGGCGAGCGAGGTCGATGGCGGTGAGTTCAGACGTTTCGGCCCAACCTTCGACGGCGACTTTGCCTCCCTTGGCGTCGATGCCGACGGCGATGCGGCCGGGGAAGCGTTTGCAGGCCTCCTTCACGAGGGCGGGATCGCGGACGGCGATGGTGCCGAGGATGACGCGGCGGATGCCTTTGGTGAGCCAGGTTTCGACAGTCGCTAGGTCGCGGATGCCGCCGCCGAGTTGAACCGGCATCTTCACGCGGGCGAGGATGGCGTCCACAGCGGCGCCGTTGACGGGCTTGCCGGCAAACGCGCCGTTGAGATCGACGACGTGGAGATAGGTGAAGCCCTGAGCTTCGAATTGCGCGGCCTGGTCGGCGGGATCGTCGTTGAAGACGGTCGCCTGGTCCATCTCGCCGAGCTTGAGGCGCACGCACTGGCCGTCTTTGAGGTCGATCGCGGGGAAGAGGATCACATTTTTCTCGCTGCCGCAGGGGTGCGGTCATAAGATTGCTGGAGTTCAGCGCGATCAATCGCGTTCCGTTCCGTTCGTCAAGCGTTCGAGTCTCCGATGCCGCTGCCGTTTTATCATCGTCCCGAGCCTGCCCCGCCCGCGTTCAACACCGCGCGGCCGCTCACCGAGACCGATGCCATCGAGATTTGGATCGCGAAGTGGCTGCGCGTTCGGCGGAAAGATCTCATCGCGCGGTATGATTGCGACCCGCGCCGCATCTATGAAATCTGGGAAGGCGTGCGCTTTCCGCGTGCGCGAGAGAAAGCGCTCGCGCAGTTCTCAACACGCTATCCACAGCTCGTGGGACACGTCGATCCCAGCCATCATAAGCGGCTCCCGCTCAAGACCCGCTCGCCGGACCAGCTGAACCTGTTTGGCTGATACAAGGACACCATACAACCGTATAACGCATTGTATTTCCTTGCTAATTTATTTCGCCGCATCGAAAGAGAACAAAAGCTGAACTTTGGCTGGACGGGGCCCGCGACTCACGGCATGTTCTTCCTATGTTCACGGCCATAGAGTCCCCCCCGCGTTCCCCGTAGAATAGACAGCCCTACTCCTCCAGCCCAAGGAGCTCCCCCGATGCGCACCTACCTCATCTCCTACGACCTCGCGAAGCCCCACGTTTCCAAGCACGTCGTCGCCCACGCCATCATGAGCCTCGGCTCAAGCTGGGCGCGCCCATTGGAGAATACGTGGTACGTGCGCTCGGACGAAAGCGAAGAAACTCTCGAAGCCTGGCTCGGCCGGTACCTCGAGTCCGATGACGGACTCCTGATCCAGCCGGTGAAGGAAGACGCGGTGATGACGAACACGTCGCTCCGCTGGTTCCGTCAGCGCCGCGCCGGCATCGATGTCTCCGAGCACACGAACATCATCGCCTTTCCGGTTGTCGCGCCTCTGGCCGGCGAGCGGACGGATGAGCCGGAACTGCCGTTCGCGACCGCGTGCTGAGTTTGTTCCTGAGTTGACCCCTTTCGACTGCCCAGTCGATTAGCTGTCTCGCCCTCTCTCTCCCGCGGGGATTGTTCATCCCCGTCCTCGCGAGCGAGACAGCCCTTCCGCCTCCCCCCGAGGCGGTCAAACGAGGCCGGACCCTCTGCCCAGAGGTCCGGCCTTTGTTGTTTGTGGGGTTAGGGAGTGAGGCGCTTGATGGCGTCGCGGTAGTTTTTCATCAAGGGTTCGGCGATCTCGTCGATCGAGTGGACGATTTGGCCGTCCGCGAACTCGAATTTTTCGGGTTGACCGGGGCTTGCCTCGAAGAACTTCAGCAGGTGGCCCTTCTTGTGGCCACCCACATAGATTTTGAAGAACTCCGAGTAGTCCTTGTGGTTAAAGCCAGTAAGGTGCTGCCGTTCAGCTACGGTTTGACACCGTTGCGCTACCTCGATCAAGCAGCGCTGGAATACTTCGTACTCGCGTTGTGTCGTGATCGCCCCTGCTGACGCTTTGGTTACGGGGAGACGGACTGCGCCATCGCGCTCACGCCGGACCTCGGGGAGAATTTTGGCGACCTCCTTGGCCACAGAACGAAGGAAGGCATCGGCGACGATGGGCTGATAGGCACCGATCAGCTTTTCGGTCACGCGGCTGAAGTCCTGGTTCTGGAGAACCATTCGGCAGAATTCTTTGGACGGGTTTTGGAGTTCGCGACGCCACCAGCGCTCGATGCTATTTTTGACCCGAAGCCTTTTGGCAAGCTCCGCCACGTCATCAGAGGCGAAGTTCTTCGGGTGGATCGCCTCCAAGAAGGCCACTTGATCGCTTTCGATTTCGCCCGATCTGATACTGGCAAGTTGGAGGATCAGGAACGGCTCAGGCAGATCCTGGTCCGGCTCAATTCTTTCGAAGAAGCGGTGCTCGACACCGTTCGTCAACACGCCTAGCGGCGCGGCCTTAAGTTGCTCGGACTGCATATAACGGTCGAGTTGAGCCGTGTGGCGGTCGAGCGGGACGTCCGCCGCCTTGCATTCGACGACGATGGCGGGTTCACTTTCTATGAAGATTGCAAAGTCGGCACGGCCGGTTCCGGTGGTCGCCAGCCCTGCCGTCGCCTCCGATCGAAACGCTGATTGATCGGACGACTCGTATCCAAGCGCCTCGAAGAATGGAACGATGGCCCCGAGCTTCGTCTGCTCTTCGTTTTTCCAATCGGCTCTTTTCTCGAGCCGGTCGGCGGCAAACTTAGACCATTCGAAAGCCACCATGATGCAAACTCATCCGCCCACAATTCTAAGGAGCCAGATTATCGCAGTGCTCTGACGATTCAACCAACGGCTTCGGGTTTGGATTTGGTGGTGAGGCGGTGGCCTTTGGGGGCGCCGCGGGCGTAGCGGGCTTCGATGTATTCTTCGACGAGTTCCTTGAATTCGTCGGAGATGCGCGGGCCGCGCAGGGTTGTGAACTTTTCGCCGTCGACGAAGATGGGAGCGGCAGGGGCTTCGCCGGTGCCCGGCAGCGAGATGCCGATATCGGCGTGTTTGGATTCGCCGGGGCCGTTCACAATGCAGCCCATGACGGCGAGGTTCAGGTTTTCGACGCCGGGATAGCGGGTTTTCCAGTCGGGCATGCGGTCGCGGATCATGTCCTGCACGTCGCGGGCGAGTTCCTGGAAGGTTGTGGATGTGGTGCGGCCGCAGCCGGGGCAGGCGGCAACGACGGGGACGAAGGCGCGGAAGCCCATGGTCTGCAGAAGTTCCTGGGCGGCGCGGACTTCGATAGTGCGGTCGCCGCCGGGTTCGGGGGTGAGCGAAAAGCGGATCGTGTCACCGATGCCGCGCTGGAGCAGGATTCCCATGGCGGCGGACGAGGCCACGATGCCCTTCGAGCCCATGCCGGCTTCGGTGAGGCCGAGGTGGAGGGCATAGTCGCAGCGGCCGGCCAGCATCTCGTAGCAGGCGATGAGGTCTTGGACGGCGGAGACCTTGGCGGAGATGATGATCTTATCCCGGCTCAGACCTAACTCTTCGGCGCGGGCGGCGGATAAGAGTCCGGACTGAACCATGGCTTCGCGCATGACTTCGCGGGCGTCTTTGGGATTTGCCGAGACGGCGTTCTCGTCCATCAGGTGGGTGAGGAGTTCCTGATCGAGTGAGCCCCAGTTGACGCCGATGCGGACCGGCTTGCCGTACTGGATGGCCATTTCGACGATGGAGGAGAACTGTTTATCGCGCTTGTCCTTGAAACCGACGTTGCCGGGATTGATCCGGTATTTGTCGAGGGCTTCGGCACAGGCGGGGTTTTCGGCGAGCAGCTTGTGGCCGATGTAGTGGAAGTCGCCGACGAGGGGGACTTTGACGCCGCGCTTCAAGAGGCCGTCGCGGATGTGGGGGACGGCCTTGGCGGCTTCGTCGCGGTCGACGGTGATGCGGACGATTTCGGAGCCGGCGCGGGCCAGCGCCGCGACCTGATCGATGGTGCCTTTGATATCGGCCGTGTCAGTGTTGGTCATCGATTGGACAACGACGGGGGCGCCCCCGCCGACAATCACGCCGCCGACGGATACGGCGACAGAGGGGCGGCGCGGTGCGAGTGTGAGACGGCCGTCGGTGGTCATGACGTCTTGCCTTTGCGTGACGCCGGCTGCGATGGCGCGCCGGGTGTTTTACTTTTCCTAGCCCATCGGGACGGGGATCGCCAGATGGACGCGTGGTTAGCGGCGGCTGGAGATTGCGAGCGACAATCCTGCGATTAATGCCATGCAGAGAACGATCGAGGGGCCGCCGGGTGCGTCGGCGTTGGATGAGAGCGTCAGGCCCAAAGCGACGCTGGACGCGCCCACAGCGGCGGCGGTGACGACCAAGCCTTCGGGGGTCGAAGCGAAGGGGCGGGCGGCGACGATGGGGACGATGAGGAACGCGATGGCGAGGAGGACGCCGACGATCTTCATGGCGATGGCGATCGTGAGTGCCAGGACGACGATGAAGGCGGCGCGGACGCGGCGGCTCGGGACACCTTCGGCGGAGGCGAGCTCTTCGTGGACGGCGACGCGGAGCAGCGGCTGCCAGAGCCAGGCCATGACGGCGAGGACGACCGCACCGCCGCCGTAAATCAGCCAGAGGTCGGAGGCCGTCACGGCGAAGACGTCGCCAAAGAGGTAGCCCATCAGGTCGACTGAGGGACCGGCGATGAGGGCGGTGGCGATGACTCCCAGGGCCAACGTGCCGTGGTGGGTGAGGCCGAGGATGGCGTCGAGGGGGACGAGTTTCTGGCGGCCGAGGACGATGAGGAGAGCTGCGACGGCAAGCGTGGTGACGACGACGCTGATGGTGACATCGATGTTGAGGAGGAGACCGAGCGCGACGCCGACGAGGCTCGCCTGGGCGACCGTTTCGCCGAAGTAGGCCATGCGGTTCCAGACGAGGATGGCGCCAAGCGGGGCGGCGATGATGGCGAGGCCAATGCCGGCTGCCAGCGCGCGCAGAAGAAACGGCTCAATCACAGGGGTTCACCGTGATCATGATTGTGCGAACTTGGGCCGTGGGAGCCGGGTAGTTCGCGGCCGTCGAGGCCGTGGGCGTGATCGTGATGGTGGCGATAGACGCCGAAGTTGCGGGCGGTTTCGGGGCCGAAAAGGCGCATATATTCGGGATGCTGGGCAACCGTTTCGGGGACGCCGGAGCAGCAGATGTGGCGGTTGAGGCAGAGCACGCGATCGGACTGGGCCATGACGACGTGCAGGTCGTGGGAGACGAGCAGGACGCCGATGCCGCGCTTGGCGCGCAGATTGCCGATGAGGGCGTAGAGGTCGGCTTCGCCCGTGTAGTCGACGCCGCGGACGGGTTCATCCAGGACAAGGAGTTCGGGGTTGGCGATCAGCGCACGGGCGAGAAGGACGCGCTGGAGTTCGCCGCCGGAGAGTTCGCTCAATTGCTGATCGATGCAGCGTTCGGCGCCGACTTCGGCGAGGACGGCGCTCAAAGTGGCGCGCGGTGCCTTGTGGCCGAGGGCTAAGAAGCGGGCGACGGTCATGGGCAACACGCGGTCGATATCGAAACGCTGCGGGACATAGCCGATCTTCAGGTTTTCGACGCGGCTGATTTCGCCGCCGTTAAGGTCCTGGACGCCGAGCAGCGCGCGGACAAGGCTCGTTTTGCCAGAGCCATTGGGGCCGATGAGGGTGACAATCTCGCCGGGGTGGATATCGACATCGACGTGATCGAGGATCAGGCGGTCGCCGCGCAGCAGTGTGAGGCCGCGGGCGGAGATGAGGGCTGCGGTGTCGAAGGCTTTGGCGGGGCCGTGGTCGTGGCCGCACGCGCAGTCATGATCATGATCGTGATGCGCGTGGTCGTGAGCGGCATCAGCGGGTGTCGCGCCGGTCATTCGTTCAGATCTCCCGTCTTGTCCGGAGCGTCAGGCTTTTTCGGCAGCTGTCGTGCAGCGCGGGCAGAGGCCTTGGACCTCGACGAACTTGATGCGGGGGGTGAACTTGGCTTCCTTCGCGGCCTCGCCGATGAGATCGAAGATATGCTGACCATCGACCTCGCCGACGGCGCCGCACTTTTCGCACGATAAAAAGATGGGCCGGCGGCCTTTGACCGTGTGGTCGGTGCGGCGGCATGCGAAGAAGGCGTTCTTGCTTTCAAGGCGATGGATGACGCCGGCATCGAGCAAGGCATCGATGGCGCGATAGATGGAGATGGGCGCGACGCGGGTGCCTTTTTCGCCGAGGCGGGCGAGGATTTCGTAGGCGCCGATGGAGGCGTGGGTGGCGGCGATTTCCTCGAAGACCTGCTGCCGCAGCTTGGTGAAACGAAGGCTTTTATCGGCAAAGACCTTGGCTGCGCGCTCGACCGTCTGGGCGAGCTTCTTAGCGGTTTGCTGGTCGGGATTGGGGAACGGCGACCGCTGGTTGGCATCTGCTTTCGATGGGGCCTGAGTTTCGCTCATTGTTCACCCTTGCTGCCGCTCGCCGATATCGCATCTCGGCGGCTATGGTTATAGTTATATCATAACAAGCGTCGTGGCCAAGACCATAGCTCGCGGCCACCGAGCGGGCCCGGAGTAAATAAACTTTAATCGAAGGCAAGGGTCGCGCGCCGCAATTTAGACGCCGTACCACCTTGAATTGGCGGTGTGTGCGACGGATCACGGGCGCATGGCCGTTCCTGACTAGGGGGCGGATCACTTCGGCGGACCGGGCGAGGCCCGGCCGGATACGGATCGCAATCGCGCCGCTTGGGGTTGCAGGGGTTCCTGACATGGCTGAGACGACTGTTCCCACCGCGCCGGCTGCCGGCATCGCATGGCCCGATGTGTCGGCTTTGCAGGATCCAGCCGCCGTGCAGGCGCTTTCGGCCAAGATCTTTCTCGGTGTGGCAATCCTTCTCGCGCTGGCCGGTCTCTACCGGATCATGCCGCGGATCTGGAAGGCGATCGAGGACGTGTTTTTCACCAACTGGCGGCTGGCTTTGCTCGGCACGACCGGCATCGTGCTGTCGCTCGCATCAGGCTGGACGACGTGGGACGGGATGCGGAACTTCACGAACGAGCCCGTTCTCTCGTTCATGATCACGTTCGGCATCCAAGGCATCATGCTGATCATCGCGTGGTTGATCGGCGAGAGTTTCGCGACCGGCATGAGCCAGAGGGCGGCGGCGCAATCGGGCGGTCTGCCGCGGCCGTTGCAGGCGGCGATGGGCGGTCTCATCGGCGTGCTCCTCTTTATTTCCGTGGCCGCCATGTTCCTCTTCAGAGGATCGCTCTTCGGGACAAGTTACTCGTCGCCAGCCCCGGTCGCGATGGGTGATGGTCTCCTTATTATCGTTGCTGGTTTGCTGATCGCGGCACTCGTGGCGCTTTATTCCGCCAGCGATGTGGTGAAGCCCTATCTGCAGTCGACGCGGGTGATCGCCAAGAACGCGATGCTGTGGGTGATGTTCCTCGCATGCATGGCGTCATCGGTGTTCTTTTCATTCGACAGCCGGTTCAACGCGATTTTTCCGCAAGAGGAGCGCGTGCGCGCGGCCGAACTGCGGGCGCAAAACCAAGTCGCGGGGATCATCGCCGACATTGGACAGACGATCGAGACGCGGCGGGTGCAAGCGGCGGACCAGCTCTTCAAGTCGGAAGGTTGGCTTGCCTACGAATCCGAACTCGACAAGCTGGCCACGGCATCGCGCGGGGCGGAAAAGCTGATCGAGGCGTTCTACGTCGAGCAGATGGAAGAGCGCCGGCGCGGCATTGCCGAGCAGCAGGAGCGGATTGCGACGGCGCAGAGCAGCCAGGCCGGGCTGAGCCTCAAAAAGGCGTCGCTGACGGAAGAGGTCGCGCGGCTGGAAGCGGAGCGGCCGGGGCTCGTGGCCGAATTGCAGACGAAGAAGAGCGAACTTGATGCTCGCGCCAAAGAAGTCGATGCCAAGCGCGTGGAGGCGATGGCTGAGGAAAAAGGTGTCGAGGGGACGCTCAAGGTCGGCCGCGGGCAGATCTACCGCGAGCGCATGGCGGAACTTGGCAAGCTGCAGGACTACTACAAGATCGGCGAACAGCGGGTGCGGGATGCGCAGAAGCGCGTCGACGAGACCAGCGGCCGGATCGATGCCATCAAGCGGGAGCTGGCGGGGATAGACGGCAGCCTAGCCAAGCTGACGGGCGAAGCGGACACGGCTCAGCAGCGTATCGCTGCGGCCAGTGAACCGGCACAACAAGCGGTAGCGCTGCCGAAGATCGATCCGGCGCGGGTGCTGCCGGAGTTCGAGGCCGCGCGCGTTGCTTTCCGGCAGAAGCCCGACGGGCCCGGCTTGAAGGCCGTGCATGAGCAATGCTCGCAGCTTTTGAATGCGATGGTTTCGACCCCTACAACCAAGGAACGTGTTTCGGGGTTGGATTGCGATCCCAAAAGGGCGCAGGAGGCGGCCAGCTTGATGTTGGCGTTGGATTCGGGCGCACAGGTTTTTGCGGCCTCGTGCGTAGGCGGGGACAAAATTGCTGCCAATAAGTCGGCGGACGACTTGCTGGGCTTCTCGCGGCGCTGCCTCGCCGACAGTGGGCTACCGTCCAACGACACCGATACGCTGCGCACGAAGATCAACTTCATCGAACTCAACCGGGACGACAAGGCGCACAACTTCGTCGTTTCCATCAACGCATTTCAGGATGGCAATCGTCTGGCTTATCTGGCGCTTGCCATTGCGATTGCGATCGACAGCCTCATCTTTATGTCCGGGCTTTTCGGTGCCAACGCGGTGCGGTCGCCGCTCTCCGACGTGCCGACGACCAAGGCGCGGACGGCGGAGCAGCTGGAAGGCATCATCGAGAATGCACTGCTGCCCGACACCTTCGAGACGGCGCGCGTGACGCTGATGGCCATGCGGCCGATTACGAACGATCGCGGGTTCATGGCCGAGGTGCGACCGGAACGGCTCGATCCGCAGAGTGCCGAGCGGGTCTTGGGCGTGCTGAACGCCGGCACGACGATCCATGCCGTGGATTTCGATCACGAGCAGGACCGTTATCTGGTGCGCGCTGAACTGTTCGAGTTTCTGTCGGGCGTTTCCAAGAAGGCCTTCCAGGCGAATGCGCAACACGCGACGATTGCCGAGATGGAAAAGACCGTTTCGGTGGCCTTGCTGCCGGACGTCGCACGCAACATCGATACCGTGCTCTCGTACATGCACCCGATCACCGAGAAGCACGGGTTCATGGCGGAGATGAAGCTGGCGGAGGTGACGGACGAGGCGGATAAGCGCGTCGTGCGCCAGGTCTTGAATGCGGGATCGGTGCATCAGCGCGTGCAGCGGACGGATGCCACGGGCTCGCATTATTTCATTCACCGCGATCTCTATCAGACTTTGGCGCGTTTGCGGGCCCGCTCGCTGTTTACATCCACCAGCTACCGGCTGGATCACGGGCCGCATGAGCGTGCACCGATTGCCGGGGGGCGGCTCGATGCGACGCCGCCGGCGTTGGAGCACCATGCAGCCGCGGTTCCGGCCCCTTCTGATGACGCAACGGCTCCTCCGTTTCAGCCGCGCAAGGAGATCGATTCGAAGATCATTCGGCAGCGCCTAATGATGGGCATGGGGCTGGCGCCTTCGCTTTACCGTGATCTGGCGGGAACCGGCGCACTTGAACACGCCAATGTGCTCGGCGAACAGTTGCGCCGGTTGTGCCAGCAGCAGCGCTCGATCGGCGTTCACATCGACACGGATCTGCAGGAGTTTAACGAGGAGTTGGACCGCGCGGCTGCGGCGATGCGCCATGAAGAATTTCCGGCCGACGCCATCGAGCAGGTGGCGGACGAATTGCGGCAGATTTTGCCGGCGTTGCTTCTGATCCAGGGAGGCCGATATCAGGAAATCGTCTTGAAGCTGATTGGAAGTCTCGAGGCCGAACATGGAGCGGGCGATCTCGACCTTAAGGGTCAGCAATTGCTGCAGCGGCTGAAGCTGCATGAATTGCAGCTGAGCAAGATCGGCCGCAGCGATAGCAACGATTGGCAGAAGCTCGGCGGCTTGATCGAGGATTTTGCCGAAAGTGCACCTCCTGGCGATTATCGCTGGGAAGCAGGACAACGGCGGCCGAATTAGGTGATCCGAGACTGACCGGCAAGCGACAGAGGCCCCGCGATGCGGGGTCTTTTCGTTATGGAGAACGCATATCGGCGCGCGCCCTGTGGTTAGTATTTTCTTTAAGGCGCCGCGAAGTTTCGACAAATCTGGTTTTTAAAAAAGTAACCCGGATATTTCGAATTCGACCCAATCCGTATAGCGAAAATTTTAATTCAAGATTTCGTTTACTTCCTCAGGACTAGCGTCGGCCAGTCTACTCTTGATGGCGGATGAACACATGTCCCGCATTAAACATAACTTTCTCAAGTTGCATGAGTTACATGCCTCGCAGTCGGGAGCCATCGCTCCGATATTCGGGCTCATGTTAATGGTTGTCATGATTGCCACGGGCGTCAGTGTCGACACCGCGCGCGGCAACCGGATTGCCAGTATGGCGTCCAGCGCGCTCGATGCCGCCGCGTTGGCGGGCGCCAAGGCGTTGCGCCTGTCGGATCCGACTGATGCAGAATTGACTGCGCTGGTTCTCGATTATTTCAATACGAACTTCCAGCAAGGGAGCTCCAATGCTGCTGTCCAGAGCATTTCAGTAGTGCCCAACCGGCAAGACAACAGCGTCGAGCTGGTGGCCAATATCCGGGTTCCGACGACGATCATGGCCATTACGGGCAGAGAGCACATGGACGTGACGGTCAACGCGGCCGCGGTGTTCGACGTGAAGGATGTTGAAGTTTCGATGATGCTCGATGTCAGCGGCTCGATGGCGGGATCGAAAATCCAGGACCTGAAAGCGGCTGCAGGCGATCTCATTGAGATTCTGCTTCCGACCGACGTGCCGCACTCGAACCGTGTGGCCATCGCTCCATTTTCTACGGCGGTCAATGCTGGGGATCTGGCGGCGAGCATTTCAAACGGCGTTGATAGCCGCGGCCGTTCCATGCCCGGCCGCTACACAACGTGTGTTACGGAACGGGCGGGTGCGCAAGCGTTCACGGACGCTAGCCCATCCACGGCCAAGTTGAATCGCCGGTCTGCCAGCTGTCCGGTCGCGGAAATCCAGCCGCTGACAAACGACCTCGACACACTGGGAGATGCAATCGACTCCCTGGCAGCCAGCGGCATGACGGCGGGTCATCTCGGCATTGCCTGGGCGTCGTATCTTCTGTCGCCGAATTGGAGCTCGGTCTTCTCGGATGATCCACCGGTTGCCTATGACAATACCGACTTCCGTAAGGTTGCGATCCTGATGACCGATGGCATGTTCAACAACTACTACGAAAATGCCAACGGCACGTCGGTGACGCAGGCGCGGGCGCTGTGTGACTCGATGAAGGCGAACGGCGTCACCGTCTATACGGTGGGCTTCCAAGTGCCTGCCGATGTGGTGCCGACGCTGCAGTACTGCGCGACCACGCCGGCCCATTACTACTCGGCCGAGGACGGGGCGGCGCTGCGCCAGACCTTCAAGGAGATCGCAAAGCGTCTTAACGGATTGCGGCTCTCGTCGTGATCGCAGTCAGTGGCGCGGGCCTGTTGGCCGTCAGCCCTAAACGGGTTGGCGGCCATTTTTGTGGATGCGCCTCAGCCCGGGAATGGGACGACGACTTGGCGTTGTGTACCCAGACCTTCGATCGTGAGTTCCATGACGTCGCCGGCTTTGAGGTATTGCGGGGGTTTCATGCCCGAGCCGACGCCGGGGGGCGTGCCGGTGGTGATGACGTCGCCGGCTTCGAGCACGCAGAACTGCGTGATGTAGGCGACGAGATAGGGGATCGAGAAGATCATGGTGGACGTGGAGCCCTTTTGGCGGGTCTCGCCGTTGATCTTCAATTCCATGGCGAGGTTGGCGGGATCGACTTCGTCGGTGGTGACGAGCCAGGGGCCGAGGGGGCCGAAGGTTTCGGCGCATTTGCCCTTCATCCACTGACCGTTGCGCTTCATCTGGAAGCGGCGCTCGGAGACGTCGTTGCAGATCGTGTAGCCGGCGACGTAATCCATCGCGTCTTTCTCTTCGACATAGCGGGCGCGCTTGCCCATGACGAAGGCGATCTCGAGTTCCCAGTCCATGCGGTCGGAGTTCTTGGGGTAAATGACGTCGTCGTTAGGGCCGCAGATTGAGTTGCCGAGCTTGTTGAAGAGGATCGGTTCGGAAGGAATTTCCTGGCCGGTTTCGCGGGCGTGGTCGGCATAGTTGAGGCCGACGGCGATGAAGCTCCATGGGCGGGAGACTGGCGCGCCGAGGCGGACGCCTTCGGGGGCAAGAGGCAGGCTTGCGGGATCGAGTGCGCGGAGGCGGTCGAGAGTTTCCTTGCCAAGCGTGGCACCGCCGATGTCGGTCACGTGGGCGGAGATGTCGCGGATCTTGCCTGCGCTATCGACGAGGCCCGGTTTTTCCGATCCCGCATTTCCAAACCGCACGAGCTTCATCGTCACTCTCCCCATCGATGGCCAAAACGGGGACTTGCATGCGCGAAAAGTGGCGGCTGCGCAAGCCGACGAGGCCGGCCGGAGCGTCGCGGTGGGATCAGGGGCGACCGAGATTGCGGGAGATTTCGTCGGCTGCAGTGACTTTGGGGGCGCTGCGCGCGGAGCTGGCCACGGGCACGGCTGGGGCCGGCGGCGGGGGCGGAAGGAGCTGGTTCTGCGGGTTGGTGCGGGCGTGGCTCTTCAGATCGTCGAGAAGAACTTCCAGAAGCGGGGCTGCGACCTGAGCGGCGTGCAGTGACGTTGCCCAGGGTTCGCGGACGGCGCCGGTGCCGACGAGGACGACATAGCTGTAGGCAGCGCCGTTTGAGAATTGCAGTCCGCCGGTGGTCCAGACATCGACGGTGGCGTTGGGGTCTTCGGTGACCTGGGTTCCGGTCTTGGCGAAGTGGAAGCGCAGATCGTTGCGGCGGGCAGCGCACCAGTGCGACAGCGAGCGCAGCGTGCCGGCGGGCTTCTTGCCGGTGGTGTAGCAGAGTGGCGCTTCGAGCAGGGCGCGGACGAGTGGGACGGCTTCGGGGCGGATAACGTCGGAGGGGACGACGCCGCTGCCCAGCGGACCTGCGGCGGCGGCTGCGGCCGTGGTGCTCGTGTAGTCGTAGGATTTGACGAGCGTAGGCAACTTCACCGGGATGGAGCCGCGGCGCAGCAGCGAGGCCAGCACGACGGACGACATCATATGGACGCGGCGAGGGCTGCCGGAGATCTGACCGAGGACGACGGCTGTGGAGGGCGGGACGCCGCCGCCGGCTGCATCGGCGGGGGGCATTGTGAAGCCGAGGCGGTCGATGAGCATTTGTACGCGCGACTGGCCGACGAGCGCGGTGCGATTGATGAGCGGCGGATTGAGCGAGCAGGCGAAGGAGACAATGGCGCGGCGGCCGTGACGTTCGCTGCCGCCGCGCGCGCAGGTATCTAATCCGCTCGCGGGAGCCTCTGTGTCGAGATACAGGCTGTTCTGGGTGTCGCGCATCGTGTTGGCGATGGCGATGGCTGCAATGATCTTACCCGTAGAGGCGATCATGCGCGGATCGTGCTCGGGTTCGTACCGGCCAGTTTCCGGGCTGCGGGCGACGGATGCGCCGAAGTAGGCGGCTGTTTCGCCGGTCTCGTAGTAGCGGACGATTTCGCCTTTATGGTCGGCGGCGACCACGACGACGTTGGGGATCTTCGTTTCTTCGTTGGCGCGTGCGGGATCGAGCGCGTAGCCGACGGAAATTTTGACGCGTTCATTCTGATCAATACGAGCGAGGGCTGCTGTCAGCTTGGAATTGAATTCAAGGTTTTCAACGGTGTCGAGCGTGGTTGTGACGCCGCGGACGTATGAGCGCCAGGAGAAGCCGTAGGTCTGCTTCATTTCCTCGCGCACACCAAATCGGGCGGACGGCATCAGCGCGTTGGCGCGGATGACGGGATTGGCTTGTGCGCGGGCGGCGAGGGTGGGGGCGAATTTATCGAGGGCTTCCTGCAGGCGCGGACGCACCTTCGGATCGGGCGGACCACCGGCAAGGCCGACGAGTTCGAAGACGATGTCGGCTTTTGTTTTCTCGTCGGTGATGAGCTTTTCGGCGCAGGTGCGAGCGCGGACTTCCGTGATGTAGCGCCAGCGGTCGAGGCGGACCTCGTTCAGCTTGTCGCTGCCGGGCATGAGGATGATCGGCTTGTTGACGGCGGAGGCCAGAACCATCTGCTCTGCGATGGTGAGTTCGCTGGCTTCTTTGCCGAACACGATGCGGCTTGTGACTTCGACGCCGTGCAGGGGTGAGCCACCGGTGCGCTGCGCGAGCCAGATGTGGTTGGCGGCCCACTGCTTCAACGGCGTGTCGCCATCTTGCGTCAGGACGCGATGGACGACGGGTGCGAGCCACCACTCGCCGAACTTGCGGCGGAGCTTATTGAACCCGCCTTCGCTGGCGTCGGGCGGGGTTTTGTAGATGACGCGGACGAATTGCATGGGCAGCGTGGAACCGCCGACGCCGATGCTCGGACGCTTGGCGGCGATGGTGCGCTGGATGGACGACAGCGGGATCTTCAGCACGCCCAAGAGATCGATGCCGTAGGGGTTGAGCCAGCTGCCGAGGTAGCGATCTTCGTGATAGACGAGACACTTCCAATAGAATTCCGGGACGTCGCGGACCGGGATGGACTTGTGGTCGGGATTGGCGGTGTAGTCGCCAAGCTCGATGGAGCGGTCGGTGTAGTTCACATCGCGGACGCTATCGAGGCGGGGGTCGAAGGTGCCGACGAAGCTGCCGCGGCGATCGTAGATGGCGGTCGCGATCCAGCGCTCGGCGTCGTACTTGAGCTTGTCGGCGATGGTATAGGCACCCGTGATCGCGCGGATGGGGGCGACGACATAAACGAGACACACTGCGAAGGTGACATAGGCGAATGCGGCCAGGAAGACATGCCGCAGGGGGCCCAGACGGGGGTTGAAGGCGACCCATTCGGTTAGAAATCGCAGCACGAGCACTGGCAGGCGGGCCAGTGTCTCCAAAACCGCAGTCAGGAATTTGATGATATTTCCCATGGACCTAGCTGATTGCGGCCGGACGCACGCCGGACGCGCGGCGGTGCCTGGACTAGGCGTAGCTCCGGTTTATGGCGCGGCCTCGGCCCGTTTGCGGCTTGGCGGTGTCGGCATCGGGCCGGAATGGGGCCTTGGAGAGGACAGGCAAGGCATGGAATATCCGGGCAACCACCTCGTTCTCATGGCGAAGCGCCGCGGAGAGGGCATTCCGTGACGGAAGATGTAAGGGCCCGAATGATCGAATTCCTGCCGCGTTTACGCAGGTTCGCATTCGCGCTCACGCGAAATATGGATCAGGCCGACGACCTCGTTCAGGATACGTGCGAGCGTGCGCTCTCACGTCTTGACCAATGGGAGCCGGGAACCAAACTCGAGAGTTGGATGTACCGGATTGCCCAAAATCTCTGGCTCGACCGCAAACGCTCCGAAAAGGTGCGCGGACCGGCCCTCGACATCGATGAAGCTGTCGGCGTGGTCGGCGAGGACGGCCGGGCCGTGACTGAAAGCCGTTTGACGCTGGCCGCCGTCAGCGAAGGCATGGACCGCCTTCCGCCGGATCAGCAGGTGCTCGTCGCCATGGTTTGCGTGGACGGGCTTTCCTACAAAGACGCGGCCGCGATCCTCAATGTGCCGATCGGGACGGTCATGAGCCGGCTCTCGCGGGCACGGCAAGCTCTCTATCAACACATCGCCGCCGATGCTGGCGTATCCACCGCACAAATTCAGGAGCGCCTCCATGGTTCACGTTCCTGACGAACTCATCATGGCTTATGCCGACGGGCAGGTGTCGCCCGAGGAGAAGGTATGGTTGGACGGCATTTTGGCGGTCGATCCGGCTGTGCGCGCGCGGCTAGAGGTTTTTGCGGCGACCGGGCCGGGACAGTTTTCGCCATTCGATTCCGTGCTCTCGGCGCCGATTCCGGACCGCCTGATTGCAACGGTGCGCGGCACGCGGTCTGAGACACGGGCCGCGGCGCCGCGGCAAAGCTTGATCGAGCGCTTTTTCCCGAATGGGTTCGGTCTCATGCCGGCAGCCGGTTATGCGGCGGCACTCGCCTTGGGTTTCGGCATCGGGTCGGCTTTGCTTTCGTCTCCCAGCACGACGTTGCCGCTGATTATTGCGGATCGCGATGGGTTTGTTGCGTCGGGCGACCTGCAGGTTGCACTCGACACCAAGGTTTCGGGAGACAAAGAACTCGTCAACGAGGGCGATATTCGCCCCGTTTTAACGGTGCGTGACGGTGAAGGCCGCGTTTGCCGGCACTACGAGATCGTGCAACGGCGGAAAGGTCCGCAGGGGCTCGCCTGCCGCGAACGCGATGGCAAGTGGCGCATCACGGTATTGACCGGTGGCGAGGCTGGAGCGTCGGCGCGGAACGCGAGCCAGGGCGAGAGCGATGTCCTCGATGGCGTGATCGGCACGGCCATCAAGAGCATGCCGGCGCACAGCGAGCTCACCGGCGCGGAAGAGGCCTATCTCATCCAGCAGGGTTGGGGCGGTGTGCCCGCATTACCGCCGGCGCCGGGCGCAGGAAATTGATCGGGCGCCTGGAATAGCTGACGCGCCACAGCGTTTTGATCTTGTTCTTGGCTCCCTGAGACAGACTGCCGGCGAAACGTCCGGACCGCCCCGAAGGATCAATGCCGGCGGACTGTCGAACAGGAGACTTGGTGCTCACTCCGGCTCAAACTTTCCCGCACGGGTTTGGGCTGGAGCGACACCAGGACGGGGATAGGCCTAACCGCCCTCCTGGCCAATCCCCGATGCGAGGCCCGTTTCGCTCCTTACCCGGAAGCCCCCGCTGCCGGATAGATTGCGGACGGGCCTCAATTCATTTCTCAATCTGTCATCAGGATTGGCCGTGACCGTGATTGATCATCGGCGTGAGAGGATGCCTGACCTGCGTGATCCCACGACGATTTAGCAACCGGAATTTGGAAAAGAGCAATGCTGCTCAGGCATGGAGACATGCCGAACGCGACGCCATCGAAACAAAAAGTGCGTAGCGTCTAGAATGCGTTCAAAAGAACGAACAACCCGACGCCCACAGCTGGCCCGAGCATCGACGCCAGCACTAACGCAAAAAACGACTTACCTGCCATAACACACAACCCCGCACACGACCGGTCCTTTGCCGGCTTTTCTTGCGTCTCTCAGCCCTTCCCCAAGTGCCCTGAGACGCCTTGCACCGCGATGTGTCCACGCCCTGTCACTTCGCGATCACACAACACCTACACGGGAAAAATACCCGTGGATCAGCTTTTTGCAGTTCTGTCATAATGTGATCTCGCAGTGGCGAACGTGATGACGCACTGCACAAAATGTAGCAGAAACGGCGCTAAGCCCATGATTTTGCACGTCTAAACATTGTCTAATTGCGCGTCGTAGCGCCGGAAATTAGCGCACGTCGAATAACTTGAGCTGTTTTTCGTCCTGCCCTTTGGTCTCGTGGGCCAACTGTTCGATGCGATCGAACGGAACCTGCTCGGCTTCGATGAGTGAGCGCTGCGCCTTCATCGAGCGCACGTGACCTTCCTGGACGAGGTGGAATTCGCCGACGGTCTGATGCGGCAGCACTGCTGCGGGATCGAGGCCGCTTTCGCTCTGGAAGGCGGCTTTCAGTTTGCGCAACGCGGTGTCTTCGCGGACGCGTCCGATGAACCAACTCGTGATCTGGTCGCGGCTCTTGTAGTCGAGGTCGCCCGGCGACTGCGTTGCGAGCATGAGGCCGAGGCCGGCGGAGCGGGCGCGTTTCAATAAGCTCTGGAGCGGCTCGGCGGTGGCCGGCTTCGCGTTAGCGGGAATGTAGAGGTCGGCTTCGTCGAACATGACGACGGCTTGCAGTTCGTCGTTCGGATTGCGCTGGCAGAAGCGGAGTGCCTCCGACAGGAACTGCGAGACCCAGAAGAGGATGTTCTCGTTGTCGCCGAGGAAGCCTGTGTAGATGATAGACAGGCGCGTGCGGCCATCGCGCGCGAACGGCCCGAGGCCGAGCAGGCTTTCCATGCGCAGGCTTTCGCCGCCACCTTCGAAGAGGGCGGAGTTGCGATGTCGCAAGCTATCCAGCTGAGCGACGAGATCGCGGCGGATCTTGCCCGACGGGTCCATGCGCTGCGTGAGATCGGTGAGTTCGGGATCCTCGTCTTCGAGCAGGGCGATGAGATCGGCCAGCGTGACTTCGCGGCTGTAGCGCGAGCCCAGGATGCGCAGCGCGACGGAGAGCGTGCCCGACTGCTTTTGATGCGTGGCCGAGTTCTTGAGGTGCAGCATTTCGCCGAGTGCTGCGGACGAGAGGTTGGCAAGCAGTTGCTGCTCATGCTCGGGCAGTTCGTTGATGCCGTTGGGCAGAAGCGTGATCGAGATCGGACGGCCAGAGGCGCGGCCTGGCGTGTAGACGGCAACGTCGATGGCATCAGCGAGCTTTTCGCGTTCGCCGCGGCGTTCGGTGAACTCGTCGTCGTTGGCGCGCCAAACATCGGGGTTGGCGTAGGAGCACAGGTCGCCCTTACGGTCGAGGAGGACGGCGGGGATGCCTTGCAGCAGAAGCTGCTCGATGAGGCAAAGGGCTAGCGTCGTTTTACCGGAGCCGGAGCCGCCGAGGACGGCGGCGTGGCGCTTCAGAACATCCTTATTCAGCGTGACGGGACGTGCGCGGCCGCCGCTTTCGCGGCCGGCGAGAATGGAGCCGGCGCTGCCGTTTTCGTCGAGAATGACGGACAGTGGAAGTTGCTCATCGTTGGCAGCGAGCGGTTCGGCATCGCCTTCGGCCCATGCCGTCGTCCAGCCGCCCGGGGAGGATGCTGGAGCGTCGGCTGTGGCTGGCGCAAGCGATTGCGCCTCGGCCGCCGCCGGGGCGGCCTTGTCATCGGTCTTGGCGGCGCGTGGCAGGCTGCGACCCAGGAGATCGAGGCGCAGGAGCTGGATGATGACCATGATGTTGGAGAGGAGGCGCTTGTCCTCGAACCACGCGGTGAAGCCGGCGTCCTGGCGGTAGTGGGCGTGGAATTCGCGCACCGTCATGATGCGCTCCCAATCGGGGATCGGCACGATGATCTGGCGGCCGCCGCTCTCGCGGAATTTGCGCATGGCCTGCGCCGTCTGGTTCTTGCCGTTGGGCGGGAAGTCGGAGGCGCGCAGCATGAAGCAGGCCTTGCCGGCCATCGAGGTCAGCACTTTGTCCAGTTGGCGCTTCAGGCCACCGCCCTGAGTCTTGCGATTGCACAGGAAGACGCGCGCTTCGGCGGCGTGGCCGGTCGACTTGTGGCGGATGACGAGATCGAATGCGGGCAGGTCGTCAGACAGGTCGAGGCGGTTGGTGGCAAGCACGATGTTGCCGCCCCACTCGTCTTTCGCCAGCGACAGGCCGGCAGTGAGGATGTCGAGCATCTCACGATCATCGGAGGGGATTTCGGCTTCCGAAGCGTTCTGGAAGCGCTCCCACATTTCGCGGTAGTCCATCGGGGTGGAGGCGCTGCGCGAGCCGCCGCCGTCTGAATCGCCGAAGATGCCGCCGAGCACGGAGGCGAGTGTGGATGCCCAGCCGCCGGCGTCTTCTTCGCGCTCCTCGGGTTCGCCGTTGACCTTTTCGCGCAAGCGCGATTGAGCGTGTTCGAGAAGGCGGCGCGTGGAGAGGCCGCCGAATTCCTCAAAGAACTGCGGTCCAAAGAATTGGGTCGGATCGGGGTAGGCGAGGCCGCCGGCTTTGGCTTCCGCTTCATGCTGAAGGCGGCGGGCGATGATGAGGCGGGCTTCTTCCTGCGTGCGGCTTTCGAGCAGGGCTACGGGCCCCGACTTCTCAATGCGGTCGAGATACGATTGAGGCAGTGCGCCGCGCACCTGCCCGTAGAAATCGTCGAGACAGGAGACAATGACGATGGCGTTGGTCAGGCGGTTGGCGATCTGGATGAGATCGCGGATCGCCTTCTGAAAGCGCTCCTCGGCGTCATCGAAAAAGCGGAGGTCTTCGACCTGATCGATGGCGAACACGAGGGCGGCCTTCTCGACCGTCCAGATGAGCTTGCCGAGCGAGGTGATGATTTCGAAGGCGCGGTCTTCGCCGGTGTTGGGGTCAAGCGCGGCGACGGCCTGATGGGCGAGCGGCGTCAACTGGCGGCCATTGAGATATTGGCGCACGCGCTGATCGATGCGTGGGTCGCGGCGCTCTAAATAGAGCAGCGCGCGGACGATATTGATGTCGAGGTCTTCGTTGGCGAGTTTAGGCGCGGCGACGATGTCGTCGGCCAAGCGCAGCACGAGGCGGGCGAGCTCATCTTCGTCGAGGGCTGCTTCGCGCAGGTGTTCGAGATCTTTCGCGGGCAGGACCGCGCCGTCGGAGATGAGCTTGGTGGTCAGCCGCGTCAACGCGCTCTCGCCCGGGGTGTCGGGATTGTAAGATTTTTCCAGCGAGTGGACGAGGCGGCGCAGGAAGTATTCGGCGTAGTTGGAGATGTCGGGCGTCATCTGGGCGTAGCCGAAATAGGCTTCGCCCGTGCGGTGGCACGACGTGCGCAGCGCGCGCAGCAGATGCGTTTTGCCGGCGCCCGACTGGCCGTGGAACAACAGAATGCGGGCCTGATTGGCGGCGCCCTTGCCGGCGGAAACCGAGCGGAGCGTTTCGGCAAACTTCAGACGCGCCTTGGAATGCACTTCACCGACGTCGACCGGATCGGCGCGCCAGATGTCGTCTTCCCACGTGATCGAGTGCTCGAAGGCGTGCGCCAATTCATCGGCGGCCCAATCCTTCGGCGCATCGCTCACGCTGCTTTTTGCAATCAAACCCATGCGACCCATACCCTTTGGCGCGCCTCAACGAGAGGCCGCGCTTCAATCTTCAATGCGGACGTAGTGCCAGATCGTGTTGCGGTCGGGCGTGGCCGACCGTTCGATGTCCTGGCGGAGATCTTTGTTTTTGAGATCGGCGGTCACGAGCGCGACGGCGCCGCGCCGGTGTGCTTCGGTGAGCATGATCTTGAACTCGATCTCGGACAGAGCCCAGATCTCTTGCTCAACGCGAACGTGATCCCAGACGTGGGAGATAAATGCTTTTGCGGGCCAGCCGTGCGCGGACCTTGCCGCTGCGCGTTTGACGGCGGCGGCGAAGTCTTCGAGGCCGGGACGCGGCGGCGGACCCTTGGCGGGCTTGGTGTCGTTCGCGGCCTTTTCGACGAGACGGGCGGGCGGCACGGGTGCTGCGGCCGGTTTGGCGATGGGCGGGGCGGCGTCGAGCAGCGCCGTCATCATGCGGCGCAGGAGGGCTAAGCGCACCACATCGGGATCGGTTTGCGCGGCACCGGCTGCATCGGCGGCCAATTGCGCGATCAGCTTGGCGTCGGTTGCGAATTCGCGCGGCGAGGCGGCCAACTGGCCAGCGAGCGTGCGCGCGGCTTTCGACGGGAGGCCGGAGCCCTTCGTAAAACCCGCTTTGATCTTGTTGCCGAAGGCGCGCTCAAGCGCCACGAGGGCCAACTGCGCGCGCAGCTTGGCGTCGGGAATGTTTTTCTTGCCCTTGAGGCCGTAGGTCTTTTGCAGGATTGCGGTGCGCAGGCCTTCGGGACGGGCAAGGCTCTTTTTGCGCGATGCGGGCTCCTTGCCGAGGCCGAGGGCCTTGGCGACGAGGGCCATATCGCGGACCTGATCCCAATCTGTGAAGGTTGTGGCGCCGGTTTCGGTGAAGGTGGCGGCGGCCTGAAGGCCGGTAGCGGTGGCGGTCAAGCGGCCGCGGGTTTCGTTGGCGAGGCCGAGTTGCACGAGTGCGGCCGTGCCGGACTCGATGGCGGCGCGGACCTCGGCGGGGGACAGTTTGTGCTGCAGGAGGGCGCCGGCATCGCGCGTCAGGTCGGCACGCGTCGCTCCGCCCTCGCACGCGATGCGGGCTCGCGGGCGGTTTCGATCACCGCCTCGCCGGCACGTGCGGGCATGGGTTGGGCCTCCCTCATGCTGTCCGGACGCGCGAATCACCGGCCATTGGTTGGAAACTCTGCGAGAGAAATGAATGCGTTGGAAGGGGCGGCGGCGTTGGCGGCGCGGTCGGGGCGGACCCTGAGTCCGGTTGGCCACGGTCGACGGACTCGAGTTGCAGAGTCTTTTGCATCAATCTTGTCCGCGAACGGCCGAAGTTTGCCGCGAGGGCGCCCAAATGGCGACACCATCGGACGGCAAAAAGATGTGCAGGCGCCGATGGATAGGTCGCGCCGGAACGTGCGGAAAATCTCTCGACCGGGGCGTGGGATGACCCGTTTCCGGTTTGGGCTCGGTTTACCATTAACGGGCAGTTAACGGGTCTCTGCGATGGTCAAACAGTGTACCGCGCGTCATCTGGCGGGAGTTGAGATCATGTATCGCGTCACGGTCGCGGCGTTCGCCGCCATCGGTCTTACGGCCTGCAGCTTGAACAGCGGGTCAATTTCATCCGGTTTTGCCGAAGGGCAGACTGCAGCCGTCTCCAAGCGTCCGACGCCCAGCGTCGCGCTCGGCGGAGAACCCTCACAAAACCGTCCGGTGCAAATGGCGCGTCTCAACGACCGCGCGCCAACGGGCACGTATGAGAACGCCACGAAGGGCATGCTGGCGGATCGCGATTATTCGTCGACCAGCCTCGATCCTGAAAAAGCACGCGACATCATCAATCAGTACCGGCGTGACAACAAGCTGAAGCCGTTGAAGCTCAATGCGGAGCTGACGGAGGCGGCGAAGGGTCATTCGCGGGATCTGTCGAAGTGGGATCGCATTTCGCACTACGGTTCGGACGGCTCCAATCCGTGGGATCGGGTGAAGCGCACGGGCTACAAGGCGCGGCTGGCAGCGGAGAACGTCGGCACCGGTCAGGTTGATTTTCAGGAAGTGATGAAGGGCTGGCGGGCGAGCCCGGGGCACAACAAGAACCTGTTGCTGCCGGAAGCGTCTGAAATGGGTCTCGCCCTAGTGCAGGACCCGAAGACGGAATTCAAATCATTCTGGACGCTGGTGCTCGCCGCACCGATGTGAGCGCAGCGGGTTCCCGGTCAGGCCAGCGGCTCGGGCTTGGGCGCGAAGACGCGCGTTGGCAGATTGCGCCAGATCGCGATCTCTATTTCAAGGCGGCGGCGAGCGACGACGTAGTTGAGCAGGGCCGCGGTCGCGAGCGCGATCGAGGTTGCGACTGCCGCGCCGATCAATCCAAATGTTGGGACGAGGGCGAAATTCAGCGCCACGTTCAACAGGGCGGACACAACGAGCACCGCTGCGCAGACTTGGTGTTCGCCCAGCATCGAAAGCAGCACTTCCGCCGGTCCAAACGAGGAGCGGAAGAGGAAGCCGATGACTAGGATGAACATTACCGGATAGCCGGCTTCGAACTGCGGGCCGAAGAGCCAGAGCAGCGGCTTGCCCAGCGCGAGAATAACGACGGCGGCCGCCAGCGAGGGCCAGAAGGTCCAGTTGACCGCATCGCGGACGAAGGCGCGCAATTGCACGGTATCGCCGCGCGCGTTGAGGGCGGCGAAGCGATTGGCGACCGCGCTGCCGACCGCATAGTGCACGAACATGATGAGACTCATGGTCTTGGCGGAGGCGAAGTAGATCGCGACGTCGGTCGGCGTCATGTATTTCGACACGACCAAGATGTCCGTGTTCTGGAGCATGAGTTCGGCGGCCGCTACGACCACGAGCGGGATCGAGATGGCGAACCAGTTGCGGACTTCGTAGCTGCGCGGGCCTTTGCCCACTTCGCTCTCAAGCTTGCGATTGAGAAGCAGTGTCTGTGCGATCGCGGCGCCCCAGGTGGCGACGATGGCGGCGCCTGCTGCCGTTGTTGCCGTCATGGGAAGGCCGGCGAGCCAAGCGCCCGTCATAGCGGCCAGGACGAGGGCTGGGCGCAGAACGTAGGGTGGAAGGAGGCCAACCCAGATCCAGGCCTGGCCGCGGCCGATGCCATCCTGCACTTCGGTGAGCGCAAAGAGCGGAATGCAGACGAGCGCGAGATAGGCCGGCAGAATGTAATCGTGGGTCAGGTGTTCGCTGAAGACATAGAGGCCAGCCATGCCCGCTGCCGCAACGAGTGTGCCGGCTGCGAGAGCAAACAGGCGCCCGCCGCGCACGAGCGCGCGGTAGCGGTCGAGGTGACCGTTTTCCTTGTATTCGGGGAGCAGGCGCATCATTGCGGCATTGATGCCCAAATGCGTGATGCCGCCGAGAACGAGCACCCAGGTCCAGACGAAAACGTAGATCCCGTAGTCGTGGCTGCCGATCCAGCGGGCCATGACGATTTGTGTGAGATAGAGCAACGCGGCGCTCGCAACGCGCAATGTGAAGGCGGCGACGGCGTCGCGCTGCGTGCGGGCGCGGTCATCGCTGCCTCTGACGAGGCCGGTCAGCGCTTTGCGGATGTCAGCGATCACAACGGCGGACCATGGTTGGGGCGGCGCGAGGGGCGAGAGCGTTCGATCGTCGAGCGGTTTGCTCAGGGTTGTAGCGCAGACAGCCTATGATCCGATTAAAGAGCTTCGGCTTGTTCGATGCGTTGCACGGTGCGTTGCCGCACCAGTTCGGCCACGCCGGCCCAGGCCCAGGAGCGGCCGGTGTCGCCGTGCTGGCTATGATAGGTGGAGAAAAAATCGGCCACGTCCGCTGCCAGCCAGCCGTGACGGCCTTCCAGTACGGCGGCCATAAACTCCACGTCGCGGGGAGCGGGGCTCGGGGTTGTATCTTCTTCGGGGTGCCAACCGGTCGTCATGCTGCTTCTTTCGTTTCCTTCGTGTTGCGCAACGAAGAGCAAGAAGAAAGCCAGCCGGGAATTATCCGCCGTGGCGCGGCGGATAATCGTTAAAATTTCGAAATATCAGTGGCTTGACTAGGGCGCTCCGGCCGCGGTGGCGGCGGCGGAGGGTGCGGCCTTGACGGGTTGCGCGGCCGCGGGTGTGCCAGTCGCGGACGACTGCTTAGCCGGCGTTGTGCCAGACGGAGCGGACTTCATGGCCGCGTCCGGCTTGGAGGGCGCCTTCTTCTGGGCGGCGGCCTTCTTGGCTTTCTCGCGCTTGATCTTTGCCGCCTTGATGCGTTCGCGGCGGGCTTCGACGGCCGGGTTGCGCTTGCCGTTGCCGCAGTCCCAGGACTGGATCGTCGCGCGGACGCTGATGGGGCCCCTCGCCTCGGCAGGAACGGGCATATTGTCGATGGTGGCCTGATTGAAGATCTGCTTCCAGCCGAGCTGCTGGAACCCATGCTCCAGGAGGCTTGCGGCGCGGACATTGCGGTCGCCGCCGGAAGGTTCGCCGAGCACGACGGCCATGAGACGGCGGCCATTGCGGGTTGCGCTGGCGACGACGTTGAAGCCGCTGTCGCAGATGAAGCCGGTCTTGAGGCCGTCAGCACCTTCGAAGGTCTTGAGCAGCCCGTTATGGGACCCGAGGCGGATCTTGCCGATGCGCATCTGGGTCATGGCCCAGTATTCGGCATATTCGGGATACTCGGTGGCGACCGCGCGGGCGAGCTTGGCCAGATCGCGGGCGGTGGTGACCTGGCCGACGGCGGGCAGGCCGTTGGCATTGGAAAACGTGGTGCGCGTCATGCCGAGGTCGCGGGCGGCGGCGTTCATATCGGCGACGAACTGGAGTTCGGAACCGGAAATTTTTTCCGCCAGCATGACGGCAACGTCATTGGCGGATTTGATGATGAGGGCCTGGAGGGCGGTTTCGACGGTCAGTTCGCCACCGATGGGCAGGCCGATCTTGGAGGGCGGCTGCTTGTTGGCCAATTCGGAGCAGATGACCTTATCGTCCATCCGCAGCTTACCGGCCTTGATCGCCTTGAATGCGAGATAAGCCGTCATGATCTTGGTCAGGGACGCGGGGTGCCACTGGTCGTCCATTTCCTCGGCATAGAGGATCTTGCCGTCGGTGGCGTCAAACAGCAGCGCGGGACCGGCGGCGGCTGGGCGCGCGACGGCAAGCGTTGAGATCACGACTGCTGCTAGTGCGGGCTTCAAACGCATCAGGGCCCTCCGCGGAAACCTCCGGTACCACATTCCGGGAAAGCACCGCAACGTGAGGGGATGGCCGTAGTGAGGCGATGGCGTCACAGCGTACGGGACGGCCCGGCTCTGATCCGTGCTTACATCGGACTAATGGAATGGTGCCCCGAGAGGGACTCGAACCCCCACACCTTGTGAGTAGCAGATTTTGAGTCTGCCGCGTCTACCGTTCCGCCATCGGGGCTTGCCGTGACAGTGAACCGGCGTTCTATAGCCCGCGATCCGAGCCGTCAACGGACCGTCTCGCGGGCATTAGAGGGGGCGGCGCATGTGGAGGGACGGCAACGGGACGGTGCCGCCGATCCGGATGTCTAAGGGGCCCAGGGCCTCGAAGCCGGACGCGGCGTAAAACGCGACGGCATTGAGGCTGGCGAAGCACTCCATTTGGCTCAGGCCCGCGAAGCGGGCATCTGTGAGGCAGCGCTCGATGAGTGCGCGGCCGATGCCTTGGCGTAGGTGGTCCGGGTCGGTGGCGAAATGGCGGATATGCCCAGTCTCGCCGTCGAAGCCACCGCCGCCGGGTTTGTCCCGGGTCCAGCCGCCGGCGCCGACGATTTTTCCCTGGGTTTCGACCACGTAGTAGGTGCCGGTTGCCAGAAGGGCCGGGTTCGCGCGCGTCATGAGCGGCAATGCGGCGGCGAGCGCGGTGAGCTCATAGGCAGACGCCATGAGGACGGGATAGCTGCGCTGCAGGAGCGCGGTGATTTGGGGGGCGTCTTCGGCTGTCGTACTGCGCAGATGCATAATCCGCCTCGTGGGCGGCTGGCGCCCGATTATTTCCAGCTGAAGGTGGTGCGGCCGGAGCCGTGGACGTGTTCGACGATGGCGACTTGGGCGCCGACCGTGGGATTGGTCGCCTTTTCGGCGATGACGTGGGCGTGGCGTCCATCGGCGAGTTTGACGTCGACGGAGAGGCCGTTCTGGATGGCCTGGGTGGTGCCGCCCTGGATCGGCGACACGCTTTCGACGACGCCGGCGACTTGGCGCTTTTCAACGTGCGCGTCGAGGTCGGTGAACCAAGCGGCCACGACCAGCACCGCAAGGAAGCCAGCGGCCATTGCGCCGCGCGCGATCCACTGTTTGCGGACTTCGCGTTCGAACTTGAGGCGGACTTCTTCGCGCATCTTTGACTACTGCTTTCTCACGCCGCTTTGGCGTTCGTATCCACGAGGCGGACGATGTCGGCCATGATGTCGTTCAGCTGGAAGTTTTTCGGCGTGTAGACGGCAGCGACGCCGAAGGCTTTGAGTGTCTTTTCGTCTTCGGGCGGGATGATGCCGCCAACAATGACGGGGATGTCGGCGAGGCCGTCTTTGCGCATGCGCTCCATGACATCCTTCACCAGCGGCACATGGCTACCGGACAAGATTGACAGGCCGACGACGTGGACGGCTTCGTCGCCAGCAGCGCGGACGATCTGGGCGGGCGTGAGGCGGATGCCTTCGTAGACGACTTCCATGCCGACATCGCGGGCGCGGACGGCGATCTGTTCGGCGCCGTTGGAATGGCCATCGAGGCCCGGCTTGCCGACGAGGAATTTGATGCGGCGGCCGAGTTTCGTCGAGACGGCATCGACGGAGGCGCGGACGGTGTCGAGGCCGGCACCGTCGCGTTGGGCGGCTGCCTGGGCGACGCCCGTGGGGGCGCGGTATTCGCCGAAAATCTTGCGCAGCGCCATGCCCCATTCGCCGGTGGTGACGCCGGCTTTGGCGGCGGCGATGGAACTCTCCATAATGTTGCGGCCTTCCTTGGCGGCGCGCTCGACTTCAGCGAGCGCAGCTGCGGCGGCCTTGTTGTCGCGTTCGGCCTTCCAAGTTTTGAGCTTTTCGATCTGCTCGGCTTCCACGGCGGGGTCGACGACCATGATCGAGCCTTCGCCGGTGGTGAGCGGCGAGGGTTCGGTTTCGAGCCACTTGTTGACGCCGACGACGATCTGCTCGCCCGTTTCGATGCCGGAGAAGCGGCTGGTGCCGCTTTCGACAAGGCGGCGCTTCATGTAGTCGATCGCGGAGACCGCGCCGCCCATGGCTTCGATGGTTTTGAGTTCGGACTTGGCCTGCTCTTTCAGTTCGTCGACCTTGCGCTTGATCTCGGTCGAGCCGTCAAAGATGTCGCCGTATTCGAGCAGGTCGGTTTCGTAGGCGAGAATCTGCTGCATGCGCAGAGACCACTGCTGATCCCACGGGCGGGGCAGCCCCAGCGCTTCGTTCCAGGCGGGGAGCTGCACGGCGCGGGCGCGGGCATTCTTCGACAGCGTGACGGCCAGCATTTCAAGGAGAATGCGGTAGACGTTGTTTTCGGGCTGCGGCTCGGTGAGGCCCAGCGAATTCACCTGCACGCCGTAGCGGAAGTAGCGGTTTTTCGCGTCGGTGACGCCGTAGCGCTCGCGGGTGATCTCGTCCCACAGTTCGGTGAACGCGCGCATCTTGCACATCTCGGTGATGAAGCGCATGCCGGCGTTGACGAAGAAGGAAACGCGGCCGACGACGTTGCCGAATTCGGCGGCTGGGACTTCACCGGAGGCTTTGACCGTGTCGAGGACGGCGAGTGCCGTGGCGAGTGCGAAGGCCAATTCCTGGACCGGCGTCGCGCCGGCTTCCTGCAGATGGTAGGAGCAGACGTTGGTCGGGTTCCACTTCGGCACTTCCTTCGTCGAGAAGACGATGGTGTCCTTGATGAGACGCAGCGAGGGCTCCGGCGGGAAGACGTAGGTTCCCCGCGAGAGGTATTCCTTGATGATGTCGTTCTGGATGGTGCCGGTCAGCTTCTGGCGGGAGGCGCCGGTCTCGTCGGCGACGGCGACGTAGAGCGACAACAGCCACGCGGCGGTGGCATTGATCGTCATGGACGTGTTCATCTGGTCGAGCGGGATGCCGCCCAGCAGGGTGCGCATGTCGCCTAAGTGGGAGACGGGCACGCCGACCTTGCCGACTTCGCCGCGGGCCAACTCGTGGTCGCTGTCGTAGCCGGTCTGGGTGGGCAGATCGAAGGCGATGGACAGGCCGGTCTGGCCCTTGGACAGGTTCTTTTTGTAGAGCTCGTTGGACTTGGCGGCGGTCGAGTGACCGGCGTAGGTGCGGAAAAGCCAGGGCTTGTCGCGCCCGCCTGCTTGGCCAGCCGCCTTCGTCGTGTCCTTGTCAGCCATGGTCGATCCCGCAATGGTTGATGCGCGCTCCAGAGCGCCGTTCTTTAAACTATCCGTGGGACTTGGCAACGCAAGGACTGGGCAACGCAAGGACGGCGCTGTCGCAAGCACGGGCGCAGGGGAACGACCAGGGGGTGGGTAGGTGCGGACTACCCATGCAACGGCTGGCTAGATAAGGGTTTGCCACCTACGGGCCTAGACGCGGTCTTCCAGCGTGAGGGGGCGGCGCCACTCTCTGAACCAATGCACGACCTGGATCACGAGAACGGACAGAGTGAAGCCAGCGATAATGCCGATGACGCTGACGGCCACGGCCTGCATTTCCTTCACCGCAAAGAGGGGCAAATAGCCGTTCCGGGCCACTGCGAAGGCCGCTAGGCCACCGAAAAACATGCCCGGCAGGAACATCGCCGTGACCAAACGGGATTCGATGCCGAGATGCAAAAGCAGTGCGGACCAGCCGATCATCACAAGGAGGATCGTCAGTGAGTCACTGTCGATGGCGACGTAACTCCGGATGAACTCCGTGAACATCTCGTACATAAAACTCGCCTCGAATAGGCTAGGTTGGCGCGACGGGGCTGGACCGTCGCCGCAGGGCATAGGCTGGCTCTGCTCTGAGCCTAGTGCCTTGCCGTTAATATCGCGTTGACAAGCTGCCTCAGGCTGTAAAACAAGCCCTTTATTGCGGCGCGAAAAAGTGCTTGAAACAAGCCCGTCATAAAAAGGGGCTTTGGCCGCGCCTGCGGGTGCCGGGCCAATAGAAAATTCGACGACGGTCAAGGAGAGACGGGAGCATGTCGAGCCAAAACACCGCCATTGGAAGCCAGGGCGCCGGAAACGCGGCACCTGCGATCGTGGCGGCGAAAAAAGATCTGTACGAGATCGGTGAGATTCCGCCGCTCGGCCACGTGCCGAAGAACATGTACGCATGGGCGATCCGCGCCGAACGGCACGGCGAGCCCGACAAGGCCATGCAGGTGGAAGTTCTGCCTACGTGGGAACTCGACAGCCACGATGTGCTCGTCCTCGTGATGGCAGCCGGCGTTAACTACAATGGCGTGTGGGCTTCGCTCGGCGTGCCGATTTCGCCGATTAACGATGTGCACAAGCACCCCTACCATATCTGCGGGTCGGACGCGTCGGGCATCGTGTGGGCGGTCGGCTCGAAGGTGAAGCGGTGGAAGGTTGGCGATGAAGTCGTCATTCACTGCAACCAGGACGACGGCGACGACGAAGAGTGCAACGGCGGCGATCCGATGTTTTCGCCCTCGCAGCGCATCTGGGGTTACGAGACGCCGGACGGATCGTTCGCGCAGTTCTGCCGCGTGCAGGACCGGCAGCTTTTGGAACGTCCGAAGCATCTCTCGTGGGAAGAAAGCGCCTGCTACACGCTGACGCTTGCCACCGCCTACCGCATGCTGTTCGGGCATCGTCCGCATGTTCTGCGTCCGGGCCACAACGTGCTCGTGTGGGGTGCGGCCGGGGGTCTGGGCGCCTTCGCGGTGCAGCTGTGCGCGACGTCGGGCGCGAATGCGATCGGCGTGATCTCGGACGACGACAAGCGCGATTTCGTCATGCAGCTCGGCGCCAAGGGCGTCATCAACCGCAAGAACTTCAAGTGCTGGGGTCAGCTGCCGAAGGTGGGCTCGCCCGAGTACAACACTTGGCTGAAAGAGATGCGCGGCTTCGGCAAGGCGATCTGGGACATCACGGGTAAGGGCGTCAACGTCGACTGCGTGTTCGAACATCCCGGCGAGACGACGATCCCGGTGTCGGTGCAGGTGGTGAAGCGCGGCGGCATGGTGGTCATTTGCGCGGGCACGACGGGTTACAACCTGACCATGGATGCCCGGTACCTTTGGATGCATCAGAAGCGCGTGCAGGGCTCTCACTTTGCGAACCTTCAGCAGGCTTCGCAGGCCAACAAGCTCGTCGTGGAGCGGCGCATCGATCCGTGCATGTCGGAAGTGTTCTCGTGGGAGCATATTCCGAAGGCGCACATGGTGATGATGCGCAACGAGCATAAGCCGGGCAACATGGCTGTGCTCGTGTCGGCGCCGACGACCGGCCTCAAGACGTTGGAAGATACGATCGAGGCAAGCCAGCAGCGGCGTGCTTGATCGCCGTTGTTGAATACTGAATGATACGCGGGCGGGCCGGAAGCGGGCCGCCCGTTTTCTTTTGAAGGGAACGGCGCGGGTGAGGCCTTAGCCGTGAGCGGCGGGACTTGGTGCAACGTGGGTACCGTTGCCATTTCCGTTGCCGTTGCCGAGCTTTTTCAGCTCCATGATGCCGCGGTTCACCTCGGCGCCGAGAATGATGATGATGGCCGTGAACTGGAAGAAGATCAGCGCGATCATGAGCTGGGAGAGGCCGGCGTAGAATCGGGTGTAGTCGCTGAGATCGAGGTAGTACGAATAGAGCGACGCGACGAGGATCCAGAGCACGACGGAGACGACCACACCCGGCCACACATCGGCAAGGCGGCGCTTGCCGGCGGCTAGCCAGAGGTGGAACGATAGAAGAAGGGCCGTGATGACGACGATGGCGAGCGCATAGCGCTGGATCGTGTCGACCCAGGTCGATTCCAGAAGCTCCTTGGCCCAGTCGGGTTCGAACTCGGCGATGGCTGCTGCAATCGCGGGACCGAACACCACGGCCCAGGTAAGAACGAGCATCGCGACCGCGCTGACGAACACAAAACACATGCTGATCAGAAGGCAGACCGGATAGGGCCGCTTCTCCTGCACGCGGTAGGCCCCGTTGAGAGCTGCACGCATGGTTTCGATGGCGCTCGTTGCGAAAAAGAGGGCGAGGAAGCCGGAGACCGTAAGGAGGTCGATACGGCTGGAGCCCATGATCGATTCCACCTGCGGGGCGAGCGCGGAGGCGACGGCTTCGGGCAAGATGTCGAAGAGCTGGGCGACGGCCTGGGTGGCCAGTTCGCGGCCGCCGAAGATGCCCGAGAGGGCACCGACAAAGATGCAGAAGGGAAAAAGAGAGACCACGAACGAGAAGGCGACGGCACCGGCGAGCGAAAAGCCCGAGTGCTCATAAAGCCGGTAGAGTGCTCCCAGGACTGTGCGGTAGCGGTTCATGCGACTCGGTGGGTTTTCCGTCGTCTGGGCATTGGTCGAGGCTGGCGAAACTAACGGGCCCGCCGCGCCCGGTCGAGATGCGAACGGTTAGGAATGCGCCGATGTTGCGGGCATGTTGCACGGATGTTCGCCAATCTGGATGCGGCGAACCGCGCGCGGGATAAAGTCCGCACCAGCCTTCGAGAGCGCGCCCGCAGGGGCGGTATGGGCCTGGGTCGACGGGCCAGGGATCCGCTCCCGGCTGGCGTGCGTAACGCCCAGGTCACATTGTGGCAACCCGAGTGCCGGGTGCGCGTTCCCTCTCACGGGGCATCCCGTGTTCTGGGGCGCATCGGACCTCGCGGGTTGCCTTGTTTGTCGCTGCCGGGGGGCAATGGTCAGCCGCGCGCGCGTGTCGCGCAGGGTTGCGATTGCCAGCCCTGGCGGTACAGATAAATGTGACGCCCGACGGGACATCCCAATGCAATCTCGCGCCCCCGGCCACCGCCTTGGGGGCGGCACTAAGCCCCAAGTCTGGAGGAGACGACATGACCATCGCTCAGCTGAAGCCCAAGGCCGATAGCTTGGCCGCCGATCCCAAACGGCTGATCGAGCGGACGGCCGAGGTCGTCAGCGCGGCTGACCGCATTCTCGTCCTCGCCAAGTCCGGTGTGCGTCAGATCATTCAGGATGCCGGTGGTATGGATGCCGCCCAGCATGCCGCGCACGGGCTGGCATGGTTTGCCACCACGGTGGAATCGCTGCGGCAGATGAACGTGTGGGCCGCCAACCTCGAGGCCGAGGGCAAGTTCGGCGAAATCGAACAGCTGATCCTGCTTGCCGCTTTTGGAGAATATGGCGCGCAGATCGCCGGCGGCATTCCGATGAGCCAGGTGGAGATTATCCGGCCGGAAGCGCTCGGCATACCGCGCGCGGAGATCCGCCGATACGAAGACTCGGTCGCCGATGTTTTGGCGGAGGGCAGCGCCGCCTATGTGAAGCAGCGGCTCGCCGACCTCATCGAGTCCATGCAGGGCGCGACCACCTATGGTCACAGCGGGCTTGACGAGACGCACGCCGAAATTGCCGAGCAGATGAAGACGTTCTCGGACGCTGAAGTTGTGCCGCATGCGCACGAGTGGCACCTGAAGAACGAATACATTCCGCTGGAAACCTACAAGCATCTTGCCGAACTTGGCGTGTTCTCGATCTCGCTGCCGGAAGAGTTCGGCGGCATGGGCCTTGGCAAGCTTGCGATGTGCGTTGTCTCGGAAGAGCTGTCGCGCGGATACATCGGCGTAGGGTCGCTTGGGACGCGCGCGGAAATCGCTGGCGAACTGATCCTGCACAACGGCACGCCGGAGCAAAAGGCCAAGTATCTGCCGGCGATCGCGGCCGGCGAAATGCTGCCGACGGCTGTGTTTACTGAGCCTAACACGGGCTCTGACCTCGCCTCGCTCAAGACGCGCGCGGAAAAGCACGGCGACGTGTGGAAGATCACCGGACAGAAGACCTGGATCACTCATCCCGTGCGCGCCGACGTGATGACCGTTCTTGCCCGCACGAACCCGAACGAGAAGGGCTACAAGGGTCTTTCCATGTTCCTGGCGGAGAAGCCGCGCGGATCGGACGAGAACCCCTTCCCGGCGAAGGGCATGTCGGGCGGCGAAATCGAAGTGCTGGGCTATCGCGGCATGAAGGAATACGACATTTCGTTCGATGCCTTCGAGGTGCCGGCCGAAAGCCTGCTCGGCGGGGTCGAGGGCCAAGGCTTCAAGCAGTTGATGGCGACGTTCGAAGGCGCCCGCATCCAGACGGCGGCGCGTGCGGTCGGCGTGGCTCAGTGCGCGATGGATCTGGCGCTCAAGTATGCGCTTGACCGCGTGCAGTTCGGGGCGCCGATCTACAAGTTCCCGCGCGTTTCGAACAAGGTCGTGATGATGGCCGTCGAAACCATGATTGCGCGACAGCTCACCTATTTCGCCGCGCGCGAAAAGGATCAGGGCCGCCGCTGCGATTTGGAAGCCGGCATGGCGAAGCTGCTCGGTGCTCGCGTGGCCTGGGCGAACGCCGACAACGCGCTGCAGATCCACGGCGGCAACGGTTTCGCGCTCGAGTATCCCGTGTCGCGCGTGCTGTGCGATGCGCGCATTCTTAACATCTTCGAGGGTGCGGCCGAAATCCAAGCGCAGGTCATCGCGCGCCGGCTTCTGGAAGGCGCCAATTGAGCGTGCGCTTCGCAGCCATCCTGAGTGCAATCGTGGCGGCGCCGTGGGTCACCCATGGCGCCGTCAGCGCATCTCAGCATCCGCTGCTGGGCACGTCGTGGACCGTGACGAAGGTGCAGGGCGTGGCGGTACCGGCCGGACTGACGCTGACATTTGAAGCTGATCGCGTGGCCGGGACAACGGGCTGCAATCAGTTCTGGGCGCCGGTTGAGTATCTCGATCCGCCCGCCATCGACGTCGGCGCGCCGCAGAGCAAGCGGGTGTATTGCCTCGGTGCGATGGGCATCGAGCGAGCCTTCCTGGCTTCACTCGAGACGGTGGAGACCTTTGAGGTCGAGGGCGCGACGCTGAAGATGAAAATGCACGACGGCGACGTGTTCATCGAATTAATGGCAGCCAGATAGGCCGCGCACGCGTTGCTGATACGCCTTCCGCAATCGTTCCCTGCACGATCAATAATTTATCGCGAGTGCAGCGACGGAACCCGGGCCGCCCATCGTTGTTTTCCATGTGTCTGGTTCGCTCGAGAGCCGCACACCTCAGGGTCACGCCGGGGAAGTGCTTTCGAACGCAATGATCATGAGCAAGGAGACTCCCGTGAAGAAAACACTGATGACGATCGCCGTTCTCGCGATGGGCGGCATGATGGGCGCGCAGGCGGCAACGGCCGCTCCGCTGTCCAAGGCTGCGGGCGCTACGCAGGGTGCTGTGCACGCTGACGTGATCCAGGTCCGCGACCGCAATCGCAACGGCATCAACGACCGCCGCGAACGCCGCATGTACAATAGAAATTGGCGCAACGATCGCCGGTACTACCGCTATCGGAACTACAACCGCTACTATTCGCGGCCCTATAACTGGCGTTCGCGCGGCTGTGTTTCCGTCGGCCCGGTGTGGTTCTGCCGCTAAGGGCAATTCCTGATCACGAGGTTCAACCTCAGGCGGTGGCTCATAAAGCCACCGCCTTTTTCGTGCCTGCGACTCATCGCGCTGGTTCGCGTGGCTGCCACAGTTATAGCCAATAGGAGCGTTGCGATTTTTTGTTTGAGACGGATTGGAGCTTGATGATGCGGCGAACTTTGATTGCGGCGGCAGCCGCTATTTGGTTTGTGCCGGCAGGGCAGGCGATGGCCAAATCCTGCGGCAACGATGCGGGCGGTTTTCAAGCATGGCTGTCGGACTTCGAGGGGCGGGCGAAGTCGGCCGGAATTTCGCAGGCGACGCTGTCGCGGGCTTTAGAGGGTGTGAGTTACGACCGCTCAGTCATCCGGCGCGACCGTTCGCAGAAGTCGTTCAAGCTTAGCTTCGAGCAGTTCTATGCCAAGCGCGTGGGACCGGGTCTGTTGAACAGCGCGCGAGCCAAGATGAAGACGCATGCCGGGCTACTGTCGCGAATCGAGAAAAGATATGGCGTGCCGAAGGAAATTCTGGTCTCGATTTGGGGGCTGGAGACGAATTTTGGGCGCGATGGATCGGGGAAATATTCAATCATTCAGGCCATCGCGACGCTGGCCTATGATTGCCGGCGGTCGGAGTTTTTTACCGGCCATCTGATGGCGGCGATGCGGATTGTGCAAAAGGGCGACATGAGCCCGGCGCAGATGCGCGGCGGCTGGGCAGGTGAGATCGGGCAAGTTCAGTTTCTGCCGGGGTCCTATGACAAATATGCGGTCGATTTCGATGGCGATGGGCGGCGCGACCTCGTGCGCTCGGTGCCCGACATTCTGGCCTCGACGGCGAACTTTATGAAGGGGCATGGCTGGCAGGCCGGCGGCTCGTGGCAGCCGGGTTCGGCGAACTACGGCGTCATCAAGGATTGGAACCGGGCGGAGGTGTATGCGCGCACGATTGCCGTCATGGCGGACCGGTTGCAGTAAGCGGTTGAAGCGGCGCGCGGGCGATGCCATGACGCTTCCATGAGCAGCATTGCACACACGTCCTCTTCGCCCCGGGTCATCTCGCTGATTGCGAGTGCCACCGAAATCCTGCACGCACTCGGCGCGGGAGGGTCTCAGGTGGCGCGGTCGCACGAGTGCGATTATCCGCCCGGCGTTCTCGATCTGCCGCAGCTGACGCGGGCGAAATTCAAGGTTCATGGCGCGACGAGTGCAGAGATCGACCGGTCGGTCAAAGGGCTCATGGAGCAGGGTCTGGCGGTCTACGAGGTGGACGCGGACCGCATGCGGGCGCTGGCGCCGGACGTGATCCTCACGCAGGACCAGTGCGAGGTGTGCGCGGTGTCGCTGGCGGACGTGCAGGCGGCGCTGTGCACATGGACGGATAGCAGCGCGCGGATCGTATCGCTTCGGCCGCACACGTTGTCTGACGTTTATGCGGATATCGTGAGTGTCGCGGAGGCCATCGGGCGGCCGGCGGCGGGGGCGGAGCTTGTCGCGTCGATGCAGGCGCGCATCGCGGAGATTGCGGCGTCGGTCGAGGGGCGGCCGCGGCGGACGCTCGGCTTTGTCGAGTGGATCGAGCCGCCGATGTCGGGCGGGCATTGGATGCCGGAATTGATCACGGCGGCGGGTGGGATCAGTCCGTTTGGCGTCAGCGGCGAGAACTCGCCGTGGGTGAGCTGGGAGGACTTTGCGGCGGCCGATCCCGACATTCTGCTTGTTGGGCCGTGCGGCTATGAGATCGCGACCTCGCTGCCGGAGATGGAGGCGCTGCGCGGCCATCCCGTATTCAAGTCGTTGCGTGCCGTGCGCGAGGGCCGCGTGTTCGTGGCCGATGGGAATGCGTTTTTTAACCGGCCGGGGCCGCGGCTCGTGGAGAGCGCGGAAATACTCGCTGAGATTATGCATCCGGATGTACGCACGTATGGGCACCTCGGCGAGGCGTATGCCGTTTGGCCGACGTAACGCGCGCACAGACACGATCAATCACGATTGGAGCTTGGCATGAGCGCGCGCACGATCCTCATTACGGGCTGTTCGTCGGGCATTGGGCTGGCGTCGGCGCGGGTGATGAAGGCGCGTGGCTGGCATGTGATCGCGACGGCGCGGCGCGACGACGATCTGGCGATGCTGCGGGCGGATATCGGCGTCGACGCGGTGCATGTGGAGATGTCGGATCCGGCGTCGGTGGCAGCAGGCGCTGAGCGAGCGCTGGCAATCTCAGGCGGGCGGATTGATGCGCTGTTTAACAACGCGGCCTATGGGCAGGTCGGCGCAATCGAGGATTTGCCGGGCGAGGCGCTGCGGCGGCAGTTTGAGGTGAACCTGTTCGCGCAGCATGATCTGACGCGGCGTATTCTGCCGGTCATGCGGCAGCAGGGGCATGGACGGATCGTGCAATGTTCGTCGGTGCTGGGGCTCGTCGCGGCGCCGTTTCGGGGAGCTTACTGCGCGTCGAAGTTCGCGATGGAAGCGCTGAGCGACAGCCTGCGGATCGAGCTCAAGGGCAGCGGCGTACACGTGTCACTCATCGAGCCGGGGCCGATCCGGACGCGGTTTGTCGAGCACGCGCTGGCCAATTTCGTTGCGACCATAGATTTCCCAGCGTCGCCGCACCGGGCGCTTTATGAGGCGCGGCTGGCGCGCATGAAGCAGGGCGGCAACGACGCGTTTAAGCTGGAGCCGGAGGCGGTGGCCGAGAAGCTGGTGCACGCGGTGGAGAGCGCGCGGCCGAAGATGCGTTACTACGTGACGAAGCCGACGTATTTCGCAGCGGCGCTGAAGCGCGTGGCCCCGCAGCGGACCATCGATTGGTTCGTGCAGAAGATGTGATGCAAAAAAGCGGGACCCGAAGGTCCCGCTTTCTATTGTTCAGAACTTCAGACAATTGAATTCACTTCGCGCGGATGCTGACCGAGGTGCGGCGGTTCTGAGCGCGGCCTTCTTCCGTGGCGTTATCGGCGACGGGGAACTGATCGCCGTAGCCTTCGGCTTCGACGCGATCGGCTGCGATACCGCCGGCAACGATGGCTTGCATCACCTTCGTGGCGCGATTTCCGGAGAGATCGAGGTTGGCCTGCGGGTCGCCGACGTTGTCGGTGTAGCCGCCGATCTTGATCTTCACGGCGGGGTAAGCGTTGAGGATCGCGACGATGTTGTCGATCTGCGCCTTGGATTCCGTCGTCAGGCTGGTGGAGCCCGTCTCGAAGGTGAGGCGGTCGAAGTTGAACCACACCGTCTTGTCGATCACTGCGCCCGGATCATTGATGAATGCGATGATCTTGGATTCGACGCCATCGGTTGCTGCATCGATGTCGGTGCCACCGGCGAGGCCGATGCGCGTAAAGCCGGCTGCCGGCTCGGACCTGGCAGCGGCGGCAGGTGCGGGTGCCGCTGCGGGTGCCGCTGCGGGCTCCGCCGCGGCCGCGGGCGCGGGTGGTTCGGCGGGTGGCTCATTCAATTTCTGCCACGCCAGCCAGCCAATGAAGGCGAGCGGCAATAACAGCCAGAGGAAGGACGTGAAGAGGCCGTTGTCGCGTCCGGCGTATGCAGGTGCGGCGGCGGCTGCCGGAGCGGCGGTGCGGGTGGCTGCCTTGACAGCGGCTGCGGCGACTGGTGCTGCGGCGGCAACGGCCGCGGGAGCCACAGCGGCGGGCGCGGCGGCCTTGACGGGCGACACGATGTTGGCGGCGAGCGAACTGAGGCCGCTCATCATCGCACCCTTTTCCTGACCGATGAGAGCGGTGAGGGCTGCGCCTGTGAGTGCGCCGCCGCCGAGGCGCTTGGAGATGGCCGAGAGGACGAGCGGGGCTGCGAGGTTGAAGAGCGACGACGATGCGACGGGGCCGATGCCCAACGCGCCTGCGGTCTTGTGCACGGTAGAGGCCTGCCAGACGCCGAACAGCGAGCCCATCAGGCGGTTGCCGGCGAGGACCGCCATCGTGCTCGGGATGCCACCCGCGAGAAGGCCCTTGATGTCGTTGATGCCGGAGGTGTCGCGCGAGACGGAGTTGGCGAGTTCTGCGACATGCGCCATCGCATCGCGATCGCCCGACTGCTGCACGAGGGCACCGAGGTATTGTCCAACGAGGTCGGTGAGACCGCGACCGGCGACATCGCCTGGAATTCCGATTGCCGAACCGACGCCGTTCAGCAGGTTCGGGGTGATGAAGCCTTTCAGGATCTCGATGACGCTGGTGGACATGGACGTTCTCCTCAACTGACGCAACGGTTGACGCGCATTCGCTATTCTAGACGTGCGGGCAGTGTCGGAACCCCCCGGCCCCTCCCGTGTCGTCTCGGCATGGCGTGCGGGCAAAATGCCCACCTGCCCATGGCAATAGCCGGACGGCGCTGCCTCGCCAAGCCACAAACAGCTTTTACGCGCGGTGATAGGGGTGTCCGGTCAGTATTGTAGCGGCACGGTACAGCTGTTCGGCGAGCACGACGCGGGCAAGACCGTGGGGGAGGGTGAGGGCACTGAGGGAGAGTTTGAGGCTTGGAGCGGCCAGGACGGTCGGGCCGTGGCCATCGGGTCCGCCGATCAATAGAGCGCAGGATTTGGTTGCCGCTCCGGCGAGGTCGCGGAGGTGAGCGGCGAAGGCTTCGCTGGTGAGCGGTTTTCCTGTGACTTCCAGGACGATGAGGGCTGAGGAACCGGCCGCCCTCAAGAGGCGGGTGGCTTCGTCGGCTTTGCGGTCGGCGACGCTCGCGGCGCGGCTTTCGGGGAATTCGGCGATGGTCAGCGGACCCAGACCGCAGGGACGCCCGGTCTGGTCGAAGCGCTTCTGGTAGCGCGCCACGATTGCGCTTTCGGCCTCGTCCTTCAGACGCCCGATGGCCAGAATTTCAACGCGCATCCAGCGTCCTTCGCGCGGCCCGGCTTAGTGAGCCGCGTCGGCGGGCCGGTCGACCGACCACATTTTCTCGAGGTTGTAGAAATCGCGGACTTCGGGCCGGAAGACATGGACGATGATATCGCCGCTATCGATCAGCACCCAGTCGCACGTTTCCAGGCCCTCGACGCGGACGGTCGGGCAGCCGGATTCCTTTAGTTTCTGGCGGAGTTGGTCGGCGATGGCGCCGACGTGGCGGTCGGTCCGTCCGGAGGCGACGACCATGAAGTCGCCGATGGAGGACTTTCCTGTGAGATCGATGGTGACGATCTCTTCGGCCTTGAACTCGTCGAGCCAGTCGACGACGTCCTTCAAGAGGTCGGCCGATGCGGACGCTGCCGAGCCTTCAGGGGCTTTGGCGGCGGTAGAAGCGCCCTTCGGGGCTGCTCCGGTGGAGGTTGGCATGTGGGGGTCTCTAGATCCTTTCCGTTGCCGTCGCGAAGGGGCCGGTATGGGGCCATGCTTCGGGTTGGTCCAACACCAACACCGCTCGAAGATAAGGTGCGGCGGGGGTTCCGGCAACCCATTGCCGGTGTGTTGGCACCGGGTTGCCACAGGCGAATGTCAAAAATAGTTTATGAATCAGCTGCTTGCCGGATGGCGGTCGAGGAGTGGGGGGCGAGCGGATTGGTTAGAAATACCCATGCCGGGGGCGGCATTGAGGCCAAGTCGCGGGCTTTGGCTTCCGGGATTCGCGACCGCTCGAGGGCTTTGGCCGTTTTGGACGCCAGGGCCGGTAGCCGGTGATCTGGCCGGTCGACGACCGCGATGGGCATGGCCGCGGCGATGCCGCGCCAATCTTGCCAGCGATGAAAGGTGGCGAGATTGTCGGCGCCCATGACCCAGACGAACCGCACGGTGGGATAGCGGCGTTTCAAGAACTGGAGTGTGACGGCGGTGTAGGGGGAGCCAAGTGCTGCCTCGAACGAGGTGACGCGCATGCGCGGATCCAAGGCCATGGCGCGCACAGACCTCATGCGGTCCGTCAGCGGCTTCAGGTCGCCGTGGGATTTGAGCGGATTGCCGGGCGTGACAATCCACCAGAGTTCGTCGAGGCCTAGACGCTGCAGGGCCTCCTCGGCGGCGAGGCGGTGACCGTCGTGCGGGGGATTGAACGAGCCGCCCATCAACCCGACGCGGCGGCCGCGCGGGGCGGGCGGCGTTGGGATGTCAATCGCGCCAAACGATTTGGGAGAAACGGGCAAGCTTGCGCCTCAGGAACAGGGACGATGATGGCTTGGCGGAAAAGTCGGTGTCGCGCCGGAGACCACTTTCGTTTTGCCAATGCTATAAGGCGGGCGGAACCACAACATAAAACGTCACACAGGGGAAATGCACCATGAGCCGCTTGTATGGACCCGAGCACCGCGCGCTGCAGGATCAGTTCGATTCGCGGGCGATGGCCGACCGCATCGAAGCGATCGGGGCGAAGACCGAAATCACCGACATGGAGAAGGGCTTCATCGAGAGCCGGGACATGTTTTTCCTGACAACGGTGGACGATCGGGGACGGCCGACTGTGTCCTACAAGGGTGGCGTGCCGGGGTTCGTGCGCGTGCTCGATGCGCAGACGCTGGCGTTTCCGAGCTATGACGGCAACGGGATGTATCTCTCAATGGGCAACATCGCGGGCAATCCGGAGGTCGGGTTTTTGTTTATCGATTTCGAGAAGCCGTTCCGGCTGCGGTTGCAGGGACGGGCGGCGCTGTCGCGGGACCCGAAGGCGCTTGCCATGTTCAAGGAGGCGGAACTGGCGGTGATCGTGACCGTCTCGGAATTGTGGATGAATTGCCCGCGCTACGTGCACCGCTATCAAAAGGTGCAGACGTCACGCTATGCGCCGGCTGAAAACGCCGAGACGCCGTTTTGCGAATGGAAGCGCATCGATGGCATTCAGGATGTGCTGCGGCCACATGAAACGGCGGTGGTGGACAAGGTCGGGCAGATCACGATCGACGAGTGGATGGGCAAGGTTCTGACGGGCGACGAGAAGGCATGAGCGGCGCTTAGCGCTGTTCGCACGTCTTGCCGTCGAGCAGTTCTTGCCAGGTGGCCAGCGGAATCGCGGTGGTGTTGAAGTGGCCGGCGCCCACCATGACGGCGGCCAGCGCTAGGCTGCCGCTCTCTTCGACGAAGACGGGCCCGCCGGAACTCGCCGGGTGCGTGTCGCAATCGCTGAGCCAGACGGGGGTTGGGCGATTGGGCCGTAAGAGGCGGCAGCCGGTGTGGGCTTGCAACTGGAAGCGGCGGTCGGCGGGATAGGCGGCGTGGACGAGCGGTTCGCCGGGGTCGCGCGGTCGGGCATCGGCGATGATCGCCGGTTCGACGGCGAGATCGGCGTCAAGCGTGATAGCGGCGACATCCTGGAACATGGCGCTGAGTGGCACGCCGTTGGCGTTTTTCTGCGGGACGTAGGTGTGGCCATTGAGGAAGCGGAGGCATTTGGCCTTGGCGTGCGCTGTATGTTTGCCGCCGCGAACCCCCGCCAGAAAATGGATGTGGCGGAGGGGATGCGGTTTGCCGGTGGCGTCGTTCATCAGGCAATGGGCGGCGGTGATGACGAGGTTCGGGCGGACCAGCGTGCCGGTGCATTGCCCAAGCGCGCGATAGCCACCGATGTTGACCTGCCCGATGGCATCCCAGGGGCGGCCCGTTTCTGTGATGGGCTTGCGATCATCGGTGCCGATGATGCCGGGTCCGGCCGCATCGGCACCGACGGCGGCTAAAATGAAGCCGGTTGCGGAGGCGAGGGCGCAGAGGCGCTGATACCTGGTGCGGGATATTCTCATCGCGGCCACAGTAGCGGGGCTTTTAGCGCCGTGCAGTGGATTTGATCGGATGCCGCCTGACGATCTTCCCCACGTTTTTAGGGTGCGGCTGTAGTCAATGGGGGCTTCGCGGGACAGAGTCTGGGAGTTGATTCTCGCAACGGGGCTGGGAGGCCAAAACCAATGACCAAGATCGTTCGCGCCATGACGGCGGCGGTGGCTGCCGCAGGTATCCTGCTCGGTGCCGCGGCTTCGGCGGAAGCCAAAGAGTGTGTGCGCAAGGGCGCTGTCGGCGAGGCAGGCTCGGAAAAGGACGCCAAGTTCCAGGTCGATGAGGCGCTGTTGCAGGCTGTGGATTGGGGCGCTTGGGCGTCTTGGATGGCGAATGGCACGACGCCCGGCTACTCGTTCGGGCCGCGCAAGTATTCGTGCAAGAAGGGCGGTTCGTGGGGTTGGACGTGCCGGGGCGCGTCGACGATCTGCAAGCTCTGAGCGCATCGCTTCGATCGCTCACTCGACACGATAAGAAAATCGGCCGCCGTCTTGCCCAGACGGCGGCCGGTTTTTTTTCGTCGATGGCGATCGATCAGCTTTCGCTTTGCAAGGCTGCGAGTAGCTCGGGCGTTGGGTAACTGTCGGCGGGGAAGCCGAGCTTGACCTGCATGGCCTTGACGGCGGCGCGGGTGTTGGCGCCAATCTTGCCGTCGATTTCGCCGACGTCGAAGCCGCGCTTCTTCAACTGACGCTGCAGTTCCTTGGCGTCATCCTGGCCGAGAACGGCGATCTGGCGCTTGGGCTTTTGCATCGGGGGCGCGCCGTCGATGCGGGTGGAGAGCCAGGCGGCCGTGATGGCGTAGGTGAGCGACTGGTTCCATTGCAGATAGACGTTGAAGTTTTCGTAAGCCAGGAATGCGGGGCCGTAGCGGCCCATCGGCAGCATCAACGAGGCTGGCATGGCGTCGGCGGGAAGAGGCGAGCCATCGACCTTGGTGACGCCCCACGTGGCCCACTGCGAGCGGGGCAACTTGATCGCGAGGTCGGCTTTATCCCAGGGCAGGTCGTTCGTGACGATCACTTCTTCCAGCCAGGGTTCATCGCGGCGCCAGCCGAGGTGAGTCATGTAGTTGGCGGTGGAGCCGATGATGTCCGTGGGGTTGGCGAACAGATTGATGTCGCCGTCGCCATCGTAGTCGATGGCGTGAGCGAGATAGCGGGTGGGCAGGAACTGGGTCTGGCCGATTTCGCCGGCCCATGAGCCGATCATGGTTTCGGGGGTCATGTCGCCGCGATCGATGATTTCCAGGGCGGCCATGAGTTCTTTGCGGAACATCTCGCCGCGGCGGCAATCGTAGGCGAGCGTGGTGAGCGAGTTCATGATCGGCAGCTTGCCCATGCCGGCGCCGAAGTCGCTTTCGAGTGCCCAAAAGCCGGTGATGACAGAGGCAGGGACGCCATACTCCTGGCCGGCACGGGAGAAGGCTGCGGCGTTCTTTTTGATCTGAGCGCGGCCGTTGGTGACGCGGTTGTTGGTCGCGAGCTTGGCGGCGAAGTCGGTGAAGCTTTGCGCGAAGAAGCCCTGCTTGCGGTCGCGCGCGATGACGCCGCTGTCGAGCGTGCGGCCGTCGAGAGCGAGCGCGATGGTGCGGGCGGAGACGCCTTCGGCGGCGGCTTGCTTGCGGAAGGAGGCCAGCCACGTGTTGAAGCCGACCTCGTTTTTGCAGTTGGCGGGGTTGGGCTTGGGCGGCAGGCCGGAGGTGGCGTATTTGGCGGCGAGCGGGTTGGCGGCGTTGGGGGTGGGGACCTGACGCGCAATCGGCGCGGCCGCGGCGGCCGGTTGCGGCTGCGCTGCGGACGGGACTGCCATAGGCGCCGGAGGTTTGGCGGCGGGAGGCTTGGGTTTTGCGACAGGTGCGGGCTTCGTCTCGATGGGACCGAATTCGATGCCTTGGGCGAAGGGTGCGGTGGATGACAGTGCGAGGGTTGTAATACCGGCCGTCATCGTGGCCACGATCGTTGCGAAAAAGCGGTCGCGTCTCATCCCGGCCCAAAGCTCCCCTGGTTCCAACAAACCGCGTCACTCATGCCCGGCGGTGTGGCGGCGTCAAGACGGTTCGGGGTCGAAAGTGGGCCTTAAGTGGCCTCACGGACTGCCGGCAGCCTCGGCCGAGGCGGTCTTGTGGCGCCGGTGATATTTCTGGGCGAGTTGGTGCCATTCGATGGTCAGGTTGCCGCCGGTGGACTTGTGCTGCTTTTCCCAGTTGGCGAGCAGGTCGAGGCACGAGTGGTCGATGTAGTCGACGTCTTCGATGTGGATGGTCACGTCGGACCCTTGTGGAAGTGCTTCGAGGGCCTGGGCCAGTTTGGGCAGGCCAACGACGGTGGCGGTGCCCGACAGGTGCATGTCGATGCGGTTGGTGCCGGGGACGGGCTTGGTCTCGATGTCGAGGCGGGAAAGCGCGTAGAGCACGCGGGCGAGCGAGAGGACGACGCCGGTGAGCACCCCCTTCAGAAGGTCGGTGGAGACGATCATGATGATCGTGGCGGCGTAGATGAAGACCTTGGCGTTGCCGTACTTCAGAAGCGTCGGCACGATCTTCGGGTAGGCGAGTTTGTACCCGGTGTACACCAGCACGGCGGCGAGCGACGACAGCGGGATGTAGGAGAGCGTCCAGGGCAAGAGGCTGGCGAATAGGAGCAGCCAGACGCCGTGCAGGATCGCGGACGCGCGGGTTTTGGCACCGGCTTCGACGTTGGCGCCGGAGCGGACGATGACGCCCGTCATGGGGAGCGCGCCAAGAGCGCCGCAGATAGCGTTGCCGATGCCCTGGGCCGAGAGTTCCTGGTCGTATTTGGTGCGCTGGCCGGAGTGCATTTGATCGACGGCGGTGGCGCAGAGAAGGGTTTCGGCGGACGCGATGAAGGCGATGGCCGCGGCACCGATGAGCATGTGGTAATCGCTGAAAAAGCGGCCGACCGTGTCGGGGGTCGGGAAGATGAGCGTCGACCAGAAGTTTTCCGGGACGCTGACGTATTTGATGGAGTCGAGGTGGAAGACGGCGGCAGCGATCATGCCGATGACGACGCCGACGAGCGGGGCCGGGATCACCTTCAGCGCTTTTGGCGCGAACGAGGCCCAGGCGAAGATGGAGGCGATGGTGAGGACGCCGATTTCACCCGCAGTGAGGCGGCTGTCGCCGGCTTGGATGGCGTCCATGATAGCGCCGGGGATGCCGAGTAGATTCTGGATGCCGGTGCCGATCGGCTTGCCGTCGAGCATGACGTGGAATTGCGCGGCGAAGATGAGAATGCCGATGCCGGCCAGCATGCCGTGGATGACGGCGGGGGAGACGGCGCGGAACCACTGGCCGAGTTTCAGAACACCGGCTGCCAACTGGAGAAGGCCCGCGAAAAGCACGATGGTGCCCAGCATTTCGACGCCGTACGACTGGACCAATTCATAGACTAACACTGCGAGACCGGCGGCGGGGCCGCTGACCTGCAACGGCGAGCCCGCAAGAAAGCCGACGATGATGCCGCCGATGATGCCCGTGACGATGCCGGCGGTGGGCGGCAAGCCGGAGGCCAGCGCGATGCCCATGCAGAGGGGGAGAGCTACGAGGAAGACGACGACAGAGGCGAGCAGGTCGGCGCCGATCGTCGAGGCTTGAGGACCGGCAGCAGGCGCACTCGCTCCGCGCGTTTCGGACACAGTCATCATCTTCCCCCGTGCTTTTTGGGCGAGGGAAAGCCCCTACGTGCCCATTCTTATGCGGCGGACGTTAAAGTGGTTGCCCTCTTGCGGCAACGGTCAACAGACGCGCATCAGACGCGAAAATTCCGGGCTTTGCGGTTGGTTAAACGCGAAAAGCCGGCTGCAAGGATGCAGCCGGCTTTCGTGAGCACCGGGGCTGTGGATCAGCGCTTGCTTAGCGTTTGCTCAGCGTTTTCCGGGACCCTTGTCGTTGCCGCCCATCATGGACGACTGGGCTTCCATCCAGGACGAGAGCGCCTGCTGCCAGCTCTTCTGCCACATCTCGGCGGCCTGCATCCAGAACTGGAGGGGCGCTGTCGGCATGGAGCCGAAGTCGGGCATGTTCTTCATGTCGAACATGTTGGGCATTCCTGGCATGCCCGACATTCCCGGCATCCCGGGCATGTTGCCAAAAGTCGGGAACTGGAAGGGCGAGCCGCTGCCGCCTGCCATGGGCAGGCCGGCGCCGGGGTTTTTGACTTGCTGCTCCCAGGCATCCATGACCTGATCGAGCACCTGAATCTGCATTTTTGACGCCTGCTGCATCTGCTGGCGGGTCATGTCGACGAGTTCGGCCGGCCAGCCCATGGCCTTGGCGGCGTTGCCCATCTTGTCGAAGACCTTGTTGCCGTGGCGCTCGGCCTGGCTCGCGGCGTCCTGGCGCCAATCGCTCATGGCTTCGAATGCCGACGTCAGGGCCGACTGGACCTCCTCGTTGACGCCCGCCGCGCTGAGGGCGTCCTTGAACCCTTTTCCGCGCGAATTCGACGTGCCTGCCATGTTCATTTCTCCCGTTAATTTATTGGTTTGCGCCATTGTTGCACACGCCGTGATGGGTGGCCAGAGGTGGAAGTGACGGCTCAGGTGAACGTTCCGTCCTGCGACGGTTCGACGGTGACCGGACATCGCCCCTTTTGCCGGAGAAACCCAAGTGCTATCAGCCGCCCATGACAGATACCTCCCTGATCCGCAATTTCTCCATCATCGCCCACATCGACCACGGCAAGTCGACGCTGTCGGACCGGCTCATCCAGCTGTGCGGCAACGTCTCTGACCGCGAGATGAAGTCCCAGATCCTCGACAGTATGGACATCGAGCGGGAGCGCGGCATCACCATCAAGGCGCAGACGGTGCGCCTCGACTACAAGGCGAAGGACGGAAAGACCTATCAGCTGAACCTGATGGACACACCCGGTCACGTCGACTTCGCCTATGAAGTGTCGCGGTCGCTGGCTGCGTGCGAGGGGGCTATCCTTGTCGTCGATGCCAGCCAGGGCGTGGAAGCCCAGACGCTCGCCAACGTCTATCAGGCGCTCGACAACAACCTAGATATTCTGCCCGTTCTAAACAAGATCGATCTGCCGTCGGCGGACGAAGATCGCGTGAAGCAGCAGATCGAAGACGTGATCGGGATCGATGCGTCGGAGGCCATCGGGGTTTCGGCGAAGACCGGGCTCAATGTCGCTGCCGTGCTGGAAGCCATCGTGGAGCGGTTGCCGCCGCCCAAGGGCGACCGCAACAAGCCGCTCAAGGCCATGCTGGTGGACAGTTGGTACGACGCTTACCTCGGCGTCGTCGTGCTCGTGCGCGTTATCGAGGGCACGCTGAAGAAGGGCCAGCGGGTCAAGATGATGTCGACGGACGGCGCCTATCCGGTCGAGCGCGTCGGCATCTTCCGGCCGAAGCAGGAAATGCTCGCGGAACTGGGCCCGGGCGAGATCGGGTTCTTCACGGGTGCCATCAAAGAAGTGGCCGATACGCGCGTCGGCGATACGATTACGGATGAGAAGAACCCGACAGCGGAAGCGCTGCCGGGCTTCAAGCCGGCGCAGCCGGTGGTGTTCTGCGGGCTCTTTCCAGTGGACGCCGCGGACTTCGAAGATCTGCGCGAGGCGATGTCGCGGCTGCGGCTCAACGATGCGAGTTTTTCCTTCGAGACGGAAAGTTCGGCGGCGCTCGGGTTCGGGTTCCGCTGCGGGTTCCTCGGCCTTCTGCACTTGGAAATCATCACCGAGCGGCTGGAGCGGGAATTTAATCTCGATCTCATCACGACGGCGCCGTCCGTCATCTACCATCTGCACATGAGGGATGGGTCGGTGATCGAGATGCACAATCCGGCCGACATGCCGGACATTATGAAGATCGATCACATCAAGGAGCCGTGGATCGAGGCGACCATTCTGGTGCCGGACGATTATCTGGGTGCGGTGTTGAAGCTGTGCCAGGACCGGCGCGGGCGGCAGAAGACGCTGACCTACGTCGGCACGCGCGCGATGCTCGTGTACGAACTGCCGCTCAACGAAGTGGTGTTCGATTTCTATGACCGCTTGAAGAGTGTGTCGCGCGGGTATGCCTCGTTCGACTATCACATTCAGGGGTATGAGGAGGGCGACCTCGTCAAGCTGTCGATCCTCGTCAACAGCGAGCCGGTGGACGCGTTGTCGATCATCGTACATCGGCATCGGGCGGAGAGCCGTGGCCGCTCGATGTGCGAGAAGTTGAAGGAGCTGATCCCGCCGCATCTATTCCAGATCCCGATACAGGCGGCGATCGGCGCGAAGGTGATCGCGCGCGAGACGATCAAGGCGCTGCGCAAGGACGTGATCGCGAAATGCTACGGCGGCGACATCTCACGCAAGCGCAAGCTGCTCGACAAGCAGAAGGCCGGTAAGAAGAAGATGCGCGAATTCGGCCGGGTGGAGATTCCGCAGGAAGCGTTTATTGCCGCGCTGAAGATGGATGAGAATTGAGGGGCTGCGCTTCCTTTTCCCGTCATCCCAGCAAAGGCTGGGATTCATCCAAGCTTCTGGTGATGCGCTCTTTCAGTGGCTTGAATGGGCCCCCGCCTTCGCGGGGGTGACGTGGGGTCGGCGGGGGCGCAGCGTACCATTTGCGTCTGCGCGTGCTGACCAATGTGTCCCGGGCACAAGGCCCGGGATGACACCTGAGGGGTGGCGGGGTCCGCGGGATTGGATCTGAAAAAGGCGGCCTATGTGGCCGCCTTTTGTTTGCGTGGGTGAGACGCTGATCAGTCGTCGAGGGTTTTGAAGACGAGCGACATGTCCTTGCGCAGGTAGACGTCGTAGACCTTGCCGTCGGTGTGGGTTGCGTCGTCGATTTCCCAGCGGTTGTCGTCGAACTCGATTTCCTTCCAGGCGGTGAAGCCTTCGGCCTTGAGGGCGGCTTCGATCTTGGTGCGCTCTTCGGCGGTCGGCGGGCGGTCATCATCGGCGAGTGCCGGGGTGGCGACGACGGCGCCGAGGCCGAGCATGAGGGCGGCGAGGGTCTGTTTCATGGGTCTGTTCTCCGATTGTTGCGGAGGAGAAACGCGGGCGCGGCCGCCGGGTTGCGTGCGACCCTGAGGATGCGGACTTTTGCTTAGATTTAAGCCGGCGCTGGTCTCGTGGCGGGTGGCGGCTCATGCACCATCGGTCGAAAGCGATAGAGCCGCTTAAGCGCGCATGCAGGGCATGGTTTAGCTATCCAAGCCCCATGCTCGCGCGCTGGACGTAGATGGCCATGATGAGGGCGAGCAGGGGGATGAGGACCACGTGGGCGACGGTGAGCGCCATTTGGGCTTTCGGGCGGTCGGTGATGAAGGGATTGATGCGCAGGACGGAGATCGCGATCATCACGGTGACGGCCAAATAGGCGAAGAGAAAGATGCGGTCGGAGAGCGTGGTGCCATCGCTGTCGATGGCGGGCAGCGACAGGTAGAGCGCGACGGCGGAGAGGAGTGCCGTCACCTGGATGGTCACGATGGCTTCGAAGTGCGAGAGGGGAATGAAGATCGAGACGTAGGCCACCGCCATGATGAACAGAAGAGGCACGACGACGCGCAGGAAATAGTCGGTCGTTTCGCGCTCCATGATCCAGACGAAGGAGCCCTTGTAGAAGGGCACGATGCTTGGCTGGTGGGTTTTCGCGTCGATGGTGGTGACGAAATCTTCGTCGTAGCCGACGTACTGATCCTTGGGTTCCCAGCCATCGGCGTCGACCGCGGTGTCGCGCAGCTCGACGGGCGGGGGCTGGACGATGAAGGGTTTGTCGCCGCGTTTGGGCCGAATGTTGATGGCAAAGCGCTGCGTGTCGAAGGGGAAGGTTTCGAGTTTGGGTTGGAATAGGAAACGGCCAGAGACGTGGTAAATTTTCATGCCGTCGGGGTAGGCTTCGCTCCTTTCGCCGTTGGCGAGCGTGCGGACAGTGATCTGGCGGTCGTTGGTTTGGGGATTTATGACGGCGTTAGCGAATTCGATCAGATCGATGGAGTTCTCTTGGCCGTCGTCGCGCATGGCCAGATAGAACTCGGCGTGGAACGTCTTGGCGTTGTCGTCAACGGAGAAAACCCGGATCAGGTCGATGTCGAGATACTGGGTGCCGATGGCGCGCAGGTTTTCGTTCTTGAGGCGCGCGAATTGAAGGGGGGCCAGCTGCGTGCGGCCCATGCCGGGCGCGAGTTGGACGAGGAAGGGCGTGCGCGTGGCGGTGCGCGATTTAGCGTCGAACGACCAGTTCTCGAATTGGCCCTGGAAGACGCCGCGGCCTCCGGCGTAGGTGCTGGTGAGCTGATCGATGATGTGGGCGCGCAGATCCTTGATGCCGGCATCGCGCGGGGCGGTGCGCGCAGCGGCGGCGATGAGACCGAGCATATCGGCGTATTGGGTGCCGATGCCGATGGCGCGCAGGTTGTCGTCGGAGGTGGGATCGACGGTGGCGCTGGCGGGGCGTTCCTCGCATTCGCCCTTGGCCCAACCAGGGGCCTCCGGGAACTTGTCGCCGAGGAAGATCCAATCTTCGGGCGGCTGGCCGGCCATGAGGTTCATGAGACGAGCGTTCATGAGATCGGGCAGGCGGTCCCAGACCAGTTCGAAGAGGGCGCCATTGTAATCCTGGCGGACGTCCTTGGGGACGGAGGTGATGCGACCGGTGAGCATGACGGCCGGCGTGATCCCGGCGGCTTTCAATTGCTTGATGAACTCGCCATTGGAGCCGCCGCCGATGGCCAAGAAGACGATGTCGGCGTTTTTGGTTTTCAGGTCTTCGATGATGGCGGGGAATTCCGCCGCATCGGCTTTGTCATCTTTCACGGCGACGCGATGGTCGGCGACGATGTAGGCGCCCATGACGCGGTTGAGGCCATCGGCGAGGCTCGTTGAAAACAGCGTGTCGCGCTGGCCGACGAAGGCGGGGCGCTGGAAACCGGAGCGGCGGACAAATTGGGCGAGGACGGGCAGGCGCTCGTCGTCTTGCGAGGCGCGCATCGTGAAGACGTTGGGGTAATCGGCAATGATGGAATTGACGGAGATGGCAGAAAGGAACGGGATGTTCTTTTGTTTGATCTCCTTGCCAGTGGCATCGAACACAGCCTTGGAGCGGTCGGAACTCGACAGGCCGACCATGCCGATGCTGTCGGGATTGGCGAGGGCTTCGCGCACATTGGCGATGGCGCGGTTCGGATCGCGGTAGTCGTCGAGGATGCGCAAGTCGAGTTTGTGGCCGGCGATGCCGCCTTGGGCATTGATGCGGTCGCGGGCGCCGGTGGCGAAGCGGGTGATGGCGGCGACGTCGCCGCGGTCGTAGCAGGTGTCGTTGCGAGTCGAGACGAAGACGTTGACCGTGAGCGGCGGTTTGGTGGCAGCTTCGGCGGGTTCGATGGCCAGCACCTCGCCGCTGGTCGCTGCGAGGGCCGTACATGCTGCCAAAATCGCGGCTGCTGCCCGCTGCCAAATGCTTGTCAACGCCATTCCGCCCGATCTCCGCTCATTCCGCAACCTGCTTCGCATAGCAGAGGCGGGATGGAGAGTCGTGGCGACTTTGTGCCGGTTTTGAGGCGTGTGGCCGGAGCGGCACATCGCGAAAGGCGAGGCCGCGCCGAGGTTGAGGCATTAGGGGACGCGACGGCGCTTCTCGGGGTGCATCGACTTGCCGATGATATGCTGGTCGTGGCCGATGACATGCGCGGTGTTGCCGACGATGAGCGGATCGGGACCGCGGATGAGGCTCCTGTTCTTGGTGGGATAGTCGAGGCTCGCCAGGAAGTGCTGCATGGCATTGAGGCGGGCGCGTTTTTTGTCGTCGGATTTGATGATGGTCCAAGGGGCGTCGGCGGTGTCGGTGTAGAAGAACATCGCTTCCTTGGCTTCGGTGTAATCGTCCCACTTGTCGAGGGAGGCTACGTCGATGGGGGACAGCTTCCACTGCTTCAGCGGGTCTTTTTCCCGCGATTTGAAGCGGCGCAATTGTTCGGCGCGGGTGACGGAGAACCAATACTTGTAGAGGCGGATTCCGGAGCGGGAGAGCATCCGTTCTAGCTCGGGGCACTGGCGCATGAATTCGAGATATTCGTTGGGGTGGCAGAAGCCCATAACGCGCTCGACGCCAGCGCGGTTGTACCAGGAGCGGTCGAAGAAGACGATTTCGCCGGCGGCGGGCAGATGGTTGATGTAGCGCTGGAAGTACCATTGGGTGCGCTCGCGGTCGGAAGGCTTTTCGAGCGCCACGACGCGGGCGCTACGCGGGTTCATGTGTTCCATGAAACGCTTGATGGTGCCGCCTTTGCCGGCGGCATCGCGGCCCTCGAACAGGATGACGATGCGCTCGCCCGATTCCTTGATCCAGCGTTGGGCCTTGAGGAGTTCGACCTGGAGTTCGAGCATCGCCTGCTCATATTCGCTGGTGCGGATGCGGGTTTGGTAGGGGTATTCGCCGCTTTCGAAAGCGTGGCGAATGTATTCCGGATCCTTGCGGCGGCGGGACAGCGGAATGGGTTCTTCTACAGCGGGGGCCGTGGCGGCCGCGGGGGCCTCTGTCGTGGCCGCCTGCGGGGGCGAGGGCGGCGGCGCTGGCATTGGCTCGGTGACGACCGTTGCCGCGCCGGCTGCGTCGATCCCGTCATCAGGTGTGGTCATGGTTGGTCCCCTTCGGCGCCTGCCGGCTGTGATCAATTATGACAATCACAGAACGACAGGCTTCAATGGCCAACCTTGATCCTGGTCAACTCCGTGCGCGGAAAATTGGAGGGCGCGCCGGCATGAAAAAAGCCGCCCCGTGAGGAGCGGCTTTATCCAACTGCGGTGCAGTGGAGAGGCGCTTATTAAGCAGCCTCGATCCGGCCGACCGCGATCTTGCCCGAACGGCGATCTTCTTCGGTGTCGAAGCGAACCTTCTGGCCTTCGGCGAGGCCCTGCATGCCAGCGCGCTCAAGAGCGGTGGCGTGCACGAACACGTCTTTGCCGCCAGCGTCCGGCGTGATGAAGCCGAAGCCTTTTTGATAGTTGTAGAACTTCACGGTACCCGGGGTCATGGGCATTTCCTTTTTTCAGTCAGGCTAAAATAAACTCACGAGCGAGCAAGCACGCGGACGCGCCCACTCGCTCTCAGTTTTTCGATTGTTTGGAGGGTCTGAACGCGCTCTGCCAGGCTAGAAGCGCGGGAGAAGCTGCGGCCTGGTGGTCCGGCCCAAAGTCGATGAGAGGTATGTACGCGTTATCCGGCACAATTACAAGGCAAAACGCAATTTTGTTTTTCAGACCCGCAAAAGGCCGTTCAGGATTTTTTGGCCAGCTGCCGGATGGCGGCGATTTCGCGGGCCCATTCCTTAAAGGGCCGCGCGGGCGTGCCGCCCATGCGGGCCCCGGGTTCAACGTCATCTTTGACGTGCGCGCTGCCGGCGATCTGGGCCCCGGAGCCCACCTTGACGTGGCCGATGACGCCGGAGTGGGCGCCCATGATGACGAAGTCGCCGATTTCGGCGGAGCCGGCAATGCCGCTCTGGGCGACGATGACGCAATGCTTGCCGATGACGACGTTGTGGGCGATCTGGACGAGGTTATCGATCTTGGTGCCTTCGCCGATGATCGTGTCGGCGAGCGAGCCGCGATCGACGGTGGTATTGGCCCCGATTTCGACGGCGTCGCCGATCAAAACGCGGCCGATCTGGGGCACCTTCAAGTGGCCCTTGGCGCTCATGGCGAAGCCAAAGCCGTCCTGGCCGACCCGGGCGCCGGAATGGATGATGACACCATCACCGAGAATGGCATGCGTGACGGTGGCGCCTGGGCCGATGTAGCAATCCTTGCCGATGACGACGCGGTAGCCGACCACGGCACCGGCCGCGATGACGGACCCGTCACCGATCACGGCTTCGCGGCCAACGACGGCACCGGGCTCGATGGTCGCGTTCTCAGAAATGATGGCGCTGGCGTGAACGAGCGCGCCGTTGCCATGGGCAGAGGACGCTGCTGCTTTGCTGCGCAGCGCGTCAGCATAGAAAAGTGTGAGAACGCGGGCGAACGCGGTGTACGGCGCGTCGCTGGTGAGAATGGAGATACCTTGGGGCGCCTTGGCCGCATCACGGGCCGAGAGAATGCATGCGCCGGCGCGCGTGGTGCCCAGCAACGCGGCGTACTTGCGGTTTTCGAAGAAGGACACATCGCGCTCGGTGGCGGACTGCAAGGGACGCACATCGTCAATAGTTCGCGCGTCTTCGCCGATGACTGTGGCACCGGATGCGGTGGCGATGTCTTTGAGCGTGAACGGCCCGGCCCGATGGAAGAAGCCCGGGTGCTGCATCGTGTTCTCCTTCGCAGGAGCACGTTTGCCACCTGCCGGTCCATTTCGGATTGCCTCGCGGGGCGGGTCGCCTCACCTCGCGTGGGCGTGTCGGATCGCTTCGCGGGGCGGACTGTAGCCGATTTCAATATGGACTGCACCGCGATTTGCGCGGGCCTGGGGGGAACTCAATTCAACGTTTACGCGGGCAGTGCACGAGCCAGCGGATATTCATCGCTGCCATAAAGGCGCTTGATGTCGTTGCCGATAAACCGCGTCTCGCCGATCTCCATGACAGTACCATGAAGCATTTCGACGGGCAGTTTTTCCATGACGAAGCGAATGGCCTCAGCGGCATTGGCGAAGCGATAAAACGTCATCGGACGCTTGGCGGCCCCGCGGCCCCGGCTGGCATACACTTCAGCCGGCACCTGATAATTGAACTCGTCCATCGACTATAGATGGAGATGCAAACGGAGGATTACAAGGTTAATCGGCTGGGACGCTGTGAGGATAAGAAAGGCGCCGCGGGGGTGCCGCGGCGCTGGTCAGTGATAGATGTCCTTCGTTTAGCTTAGAAGTCCATGCCGCCGCTAGGGAGAGCGGGGGCTGTTTCCTTCTTGGGCTTTTCGGCGATCATCGCGCCGGTGGTGATCAGGAGGCCGGCGACGGAGGCGGCATCCTGCAGGGCGCATCGCACGACCTTGGCGGGGTCGATGACGCCGAAGCCGTACATGTCGCCGTACTCACTGGACTGAGCATTCCAGCCGAAAGCGAAATCGCTCTTCTCCAGGATCTTGCCAACGATGACAGAGCCATCTTCGCCCGCGTTGGTGGCGATCTGACGGGCCGGAGCCTGGATCGCGCGGCGCACGATCTGGATACCGGTCTTCTGATCGTCGTTGGCGGGGGTCAGGGCATCGAGTGCCTTCAGCGCGCGCAGCAGGGCGACGCCGCCGCCGGGCAGGATGCCTTCCTCGACGGCCGCGCGGGTCGCATGCATCGCATCGTCGACGCGGTCCTTGCGCTCCTTGACCTCAACTTCGGTGGCTCCGCCAACGCGGATGACGGCCACGCCGCCGGCGAGTTTGGCAAGGCGCTCTTGGAGTTTCTCGCGGTCGTAGTCGGACGTCGTCTCCTCGATCTGCGCCTTAATCTGGTGAACGCGGGCGTCGATCTCCTTGCGGCTGCCGGCGCCATCGACGATCGTCGTGTTGTCCTTGTCGATGACGACCTTCTTGGCGCGGCCCAGCATGTTGACCGTGACGTTCTCCAGCTTAATGCCGAGATCTTCGGACACGGTCTGGCCGCCGGTGAGGATAGCGATGTCTTCAAGCATGGCCTTGCGGCGATCGCCAAAGCCCGGCGCCTTGACGGCGGCGACCTTCAAGCCGCCGCGCAAGCGGTTGACGACGAGGGTGGCGAGCGCTTCGCCTTCGACATCTTCGGCGACGATGAGCAGTGGGCGGCCCGACTGCACGACCGCTTCGAGAAGCGGCAGGATGGTTTGGAGGCCCGAGAGCTTCTTTTCGTGGATCAGGATGTAGGGGTCATCCAGCTCGACGCGCATCTTGTCGGCGTTGGTGACAAAGTAGGGCGAGATGTAGCCGCGGTCGAACTGCATGCCTTCGACCACTTCGAGTTCGGTCTCAAGGCTCTTGGCTTCTTCGACCGTGATCACGCCTTCGTTGCCGACTTTGTTCATGGCTTCGGCGAGCATGCGGCCGATTTCGGCGTCGCCATTGGCGGAGATGGTGCCGACCTGGGCGATTTCGCTGGAGTTCGTCACCTTGCGCGCGTGCTTCTTCAGTTCGGCGACAACGGCTTCGACGGCTACGTCGATACCACGTTTAAGGTCCATCGGGTTGACGCCGGCGGCCACGGCTTTCGCGCCTTCGCGGACGATGCCTTGGGCGAGCACGGTGGCGGTCGTCGTGCCGTCACCGGCGAGGTCGTTGGTTTTGGAGGCGACTTCGCGCAGCATTTGGGCGCCCATGTTCTCGAACTTGTCGGAGAGTTCGATTTCCTTAGCGACCGAGACGCCGTCTTTCGTGATGCGTGGGGCGCCGAAGGATTTTTCGATGACGACGTTGCGGCCCTTGGGTCCGAGCGTGACTTTCACCGCATCGGCCAGGATGTCGACGCCGCGCAGCATTTTCTCACGCGCGGACTGGTCGAAGAGGACTTCTTTTGCAGCCATAGCTTTGTCTCCAATTCAAACTGAACTTGGATGGTGGGAATGGGAGGCCCCGTTCAGGCGGCCTTCTTGAGGTTGGATGCGGGCTTTTCGAGAATGCCCATCACGTCACTTTCTTTCATGATGAGCAGGTCCTGCCCATCGATCTTGACTTCAGTGCCGGACCACTTGCCGAAGAGCACCGTGTCGCCGACCTTCACATCGAGGGCGACGATCTCACCGCGTTCGTTGCGGGCGCCGGGGCCGACGGCGATGACCTCGCCTTGCTGCGGCTTTTCCTGCGCGGTGTCGGGGATGATGATGCCGCCGGCCGTCTTTTCGTCCGCGGTGATGCGCTTGACGACGATGCGGTCATGGAGCGGGCGAAACGTCATGGTGTTTCTCCTGTTTCCTGTCGACAGTTTGGTGTTCGAAACGATGCCGCCGGGGGACCGCCGTAACGGCCGGTCCTCTTCGGTTGAAGCGTGGCGACTCCCCCGCGGGGAGCCGGCCGCCACGCGAAAACCGCCCGGCGCTCGTTTCGGCAAACGATTTATGGAGCGATTTTTTGGGCTTCAAGGGGGCTGGCAGCACTTTTTTGAATTGAGTGCTAAGGTTCTGATTTTGCAAAGGTAATGCGCAAAAGTCACTTTACGGGAACGGCGAAGCGAGGACAGAATTGTTCTTGGGTGCCAACCCCAACGGAGGACTGCAAGCGCATGAGCTCATCCGACTTCCAGAGGCAGATCGACGGCTTCGGATTGACGACCGCCGACATTCTCTATCGCCTGCCCGATCATCCCGCGATCCTGCAGCAATACGTCTGGCAGGAGTATGACAAGGCGCCGAGCTTTCCGGAACTCAATCGCTTCTTGATGTTCTGGCAGGCGAAGCTCGAGGGGCTCCTCTACCGCGTCACCGTCTGCCACAGGGCGCTCATCGGGCCGGCGGAATTGAAGGCGGTGGATGGCGAATTCCGTTTGAATTGAGAGGCGCTGAGCCGCTCAAGCGATTTGGGGGCTGAGACGACTCTCGCGTTGGATCCCCTCATGCGATCGCTCGCGCTCACGCATGCGAGGATGACGCGTCGCGCCGGGAAGGTGGGTGATCTCGCCGCTTCACTCCAATGTGTAGGACCTGGATGGCCGGGTCACGCCCGGCCATGACGGAGTGGCAACATTTCACGCGCCGGCGGGGCGGAAGGCTTTGCTGACGGCGGGATTGGTTTCGAGACGCGGGCCGCCGATCAGGTCTATGCAGTAGGGGATGGCTGGGAAGACGGCCAGCGTGCAGAGGCGGATGGCGGCTGGTTTTCCGGGTAGATTGACGATGAGGGACGCGCCGCGGATGCCGGCGGTCTGGCGCGAGAGGATCGCGGTCGGCACCTGCTTGAGGCTTTCGAGGCGCATCAGTTCGCCGAAGCCCGGCATCATTTTCTCGCAGACCGCTTCAGTGGCCTCGGGCGTCACGTCGCGCGCGGCGGGACCGGTGCCGCCGGTGGTGAGGATAAGACAGCACTGCTCGTTGTCGGCGAGATCGACGAGGGTTGCTTCGATGCCTGGCTGATCATCGGGGATAACGCGGGTGATGGCTTCCCAGGGTGAAGTGAGCAGTTCGGTGAGGACATCGCGGATGGCGGGACCGCTTTTATCTTCATAGATGCCGGCGCTGGCGCGATCTGAAATGGTGACGATGCCGATGCGGGCGGTCATGGGAGGGTCCGATCTGAGAAATAGGACGTGTTTATACACGGGGGCCCTTTGAACGGCCAACGGACCGTCACGGCTGTTAAGGTTTCATGGTCTATGCGGCCGGATAGACTTTTGGCGCATCGGGAAACAAAGCCTGCTCAGGCAACGGCCGGAGCCTTGCTCCGCATACTGATGTATTGAATGAGTTCAACAGATCAAGCCACTGGTTCGCGAAAGTGTAATTCTAGATTGAAGCCGCCCATGGGACATTGATCGAACGCAAGACTGAGGCATGTCAGGCGTGGCACACACATTCCTGTTGGTGTCCACTTGGCCCGGCAGAGATGCTGGCCGTCGACCGCATCCCAATCAACTTCACGCTTCGAAAGGCTCACTCATGCTCGACAACCGGAATACGCCGAACGAACTGGATGAAATGTTTCCGGCCCAGAAGGCCCTGATTCATGCACTGAAGCAGTCGGACCATCATTTCGCGAAACTTGCGGAGCGCTATCACGAACTCAATCGCGCCGTGCACCGGATGGAGACCAACATTGAGCCGGTGTCGGACGAGACGATGGAAATCGAACGCAAGAAGCGACTGCAGGCTTTGGACGAGATTTCGGAGATGATCGCGAAGGCGGCGGCCCAGGGCTGAACTCAAGCGCGCTCTAGTGCGGTGAATGGGCCCTGCGGATGAGCGCGGGGCCTTTTTCTTTTGCTGGTGGCATTTGTGGCGCATTGTGGGGTGAGGGGCTGCGGGTGAATGTGAGGCTTGATGGCACTCACACAAAAGGCCTGGCATGTACGGACGCGCGCTTGTTCCCGACGATTTCCAGGTTCCGGAGCGACTTGTGGGACCCGGGTGGCATCTGCGGATGCTGTCGGTCGGGGACCTGGATAAAGATTTCGAGGCCGTCATCGAAAGTTCGGACCGCCTTCGCGGGTTGTTCGGACCCGACAGCACTTGGCCGGATGGGGTCACGAAGGACGAAGATCTCATTGACCTTGCCTGGCACCAGCGCGAGTTCACGATCCGGCATTCATTTGCCTACACGGTGATGGCAGCGGACGAGAGCCGGTGCCTGGGCTGCATGTATATTTTCCCGAGCGAGCGGCGGGGATACGACGCCAAAGTCTTCTATTGGGTGCGCAGCGGAGCCGACGCTGAGGCGCGCGATGCCGAACTGGGGCAACAGGTGCGCGACTGGCTGGCGGCGCGGTGGCCTTTTTCGGCGGTGGCCTATCCCGGGCGCGATCAGGCTTGGGCGGCGTGGCAGGCCCTGCCCCTCAAATCGTGGGTCTAACGCAATATCTTGCGGGCGTTACGGAAGCGGGGCAGGTAAGCGGTGAAACTGCCGGGCCGGGGATGCGTATCTTGCCCACTGGCCAGCCGCGGAGGACATGATGGATCACGACAGCGTCAAGCTTTACTACGGTAAGGTGCTGAAGACGACGGACGATTTGAAGACATCGGCGTGCTGCACGGCCGATAGTATGCCGGCGCATCTGAAGCCTTTAGCGGCGAAGATCCATCCTGAGGTGTCGTCGAAATATTATGGCTGCGGCCTCGTATGCCCGTCCGAAATGGCGGGACTGCGCGTGCTCGATCTTGGTGCTGGGTCGGGGCGGGATGCGTATATGCTGGCGCAGCTCGTGGGCGAAACCGGCGAAGTTGTCGGCGTCGATATGACGGACGAGCAGCTGGACGTGGCGCGGCGGCATGTGGACTGGCATGGGCAGAAATTTGGATACGCCAAGCCGAACACGCGCTTTCTGCAGGGGTATATCGAGCGGCTTGGCGACCTTGGACTGGAGCCGGGCTCATTCGATGTCATCGTCTCGAACTGCGTGATCAATCTGTCGATCGACAAGCCGGCGGTGTTGAAAGGCGCGTTCGATCTCTTGAAGCCAGGCGGTGAACTTTACTTCTCCGACGTCTATGCGGACCGGCGGCTCGACATCGACCTGGCCAAGGATCCGGAACTTTATGGGGAGTGCCTGGGCGGAGCGCTCTACTGGAACGATTTCCTGTCGCTGGCGAAAGGGGCGGGGTTCCACGATCCGCGTCTGGTGACCAGCCGGCCGCTGGATGTGAACAACGATGCGATCCGGCGGAAGCTTGGTGCGGCGAAGTTTTTTTCTGCAACGTACCGGCTGTTCAAGCTCGATGGGTTGGAGCCCGCGTGCGAAGATTACGGTCAGGCCGTGATCTACAAAGGAACAGTTGCCGAAGAGCCCGACATGTTTGTTCTCGACGGGCATCATCACATTGAAAAGGGCCGCATTTTTCCCGTGTGCGGAAATACGTGGCGGATGCTGGCGGATACACGGTTTGCGCCGCACTTTTCGTTCGTGGGCAGTTTCGATACGCATTACGGAATCTTTCCCGGCTGCGGAACATCGATCCCGTTCACTTCGGCTGATGATCCCACTGGCACAAGCGGGGCCTGCTGCTGATGCGCTTGGCTGCCCTCATCTTGGCGGCGGGACGGTCGCGGCGCTTTGGCGATGGCAATAAGCTTCTGGCGACGCTTGGCGGCCAGCCCGTCGTGCGGCGGACGGTTGCGGCAGTGCGCGGTGCAGGGCTGCAGGACATCATCGCCGTGACGGGACCCGATGGCGATGCGATCGCGCATGTGCTTGCGGATGTTCCGGTGCGGTGTGTGCGGTGCGCGGATGATGGCGACGGGCTGGGCTATTCGATTGCGGCGGGCACCGGCGCGCTTGATGTTGATATTGATGGCGTGATGATCGTGCCCGCCGACATGCCTCTACTCACCGCCGGCTCGCTTCGCCTGCTTGTAAGCGTGTTCGCGGCTCAGGGTGGGCGCCGGATCGTGCACGCCGCCGATGCAGCGGGCGCGCAGCGCAATCCTGTGATTTGGCCGCGGGCGATGATTGTTCAGTTGACGGCGTTGCATGGCAGCGCGGGCGCGAAGGCGCTGATCCGGGATGCGGTGGCCGTGCGCATTCCGGATCGCGAATTGCTTGATATCGATACCGAAGCCGATTTCGCTGAAGCGCGACAAGCCATTGGTTGAAATTCTTCGGAGCGCGGAAGATCGCGCGGAGACCTGTGCAAACTCGATGGCAAGACCTCTTATCGCGTTTACAGCGTTCAAACACGTAAATGTCATGGGATGACTTCGCCGCGTTCAGGTTCCAAACTGCGCGCCGGTTCATACTCACCCTCGCAGATCAGCAGCAGTCCGCAGGTCTCGGATCACACGCTCTCTCGCATTTCCCGATGGCCCGCGTCGCGTCAACTTTAAGCCTGGGGACATGATCATGACACACAAGCCGACACCGCCCGTGCAGGATTTCGGTGCGATCGAAGCGCAAGCGAAAGCCACGATGGAATCGTGGATGGCGATGCAGCGCCCGATGTTCACGATGATGACGGAGATCAACGGGCGGCTCATCGATCAAGCGTTTCGCGTCAACAAGGCGTGGCTTGGATTCATGGGCCGCTGCATCGAACACGAGATCGAGGCGACGCGGCGACTCATGGGGTGCCGAAATGTGAATGACTTCGTGACCACGTATCGCGACGTCGTCGATACGGCCCAGCGCGAGGTGCGCGTCGAGGTCGAACAGCTGTCGCAGCTCAATCGCGATGTGGCTGGCGAGACAGTGGCTGCGTTCCGGGAGAGCTTCGAGGAAGCCGCGCAGGAGTTAAGGCACTAATTTATGTGCTCAAGGCGCTCGTTTTGATGTGCTCGCGGCGCGGGGCGCCTCCGCACGGGGCGCGCAGGCCTCCGGCTTGGCCGTCAGGCCGCGCGATCGCCCTTGGCTCAGGCCGCTAACGCGGCACTGATGGGTGCTCACGAGCGCGGGGCGCCTCCGCACGGGGTGCGCAGGCCTCCGGCTTAGCCGTCGGGCCGCGCAATCGCCCTTGGCTCAGGCCGCTGACGCGGCGTGAAGGCGGCGTGGATTGTGTGTGCCGCCCACATTCACCCAATGATGCCCGATGGGTCCTCGGGACAAGCCCGAGGATGACAGCGGTTGGAGTTACGACGCGGCGAGTTTGTGGTTGGCCATGGGAAGTTCGCGAATGCGTTGGCCGGTGAGGGCTGCGACGGCGTTGGCGACGGCGGGGCCGATGGGTGGCGTGCCGGGTTCGCCAATGCCGGTGGGCGGCGCTGCCGAGGGGACGATGTGAACTTCCACCTTGGGCATTTCGTGGAAACGCAGCACTTCGTAATCACCGAAGTTCGCCTGATCGACGGCACCCTCGTTCAACGTGACGTGCGAATGCAGGATGGCACCGAGGCCGTAGCCGATCCCGCCTTCGATCTGGGCGATGATGTTGTCGGGGTTGATCGCGAGGCCGCAATCGACGGCGCAGACCACGCGGTCGACGCGGGCTTGTCCATCAACGATGCGGACTTCGGCAACCTCGGCCACGAAGCTCTTGAAGCTTTCGTGTACGGCAACGCCGCGCGCGACGCCATCGGGCAGGGGTGAGCCCCAGCCGGCTTTTTCTGCCGCGAGCTTCAAGACGGCTGCGTGGCGCGGATGCTTCTCGAGCATGGCGAGGCGGAAGGCGACCGGGTCTTTTCCGGTACGCACCGCGATTTCGTCGATGAGCGTTTCCATCACGTAGGCGGTGTGCGTGTGGCCGACCGAGCGCCACCAGAGCGGTGGGGCGCCGACCTTGGTGTTGTGGACTTCGACTTCGAAGTTGGGGATCGCATAGGGCGTGTCGTTGACGCCTTCGACGGAGGTGCCGTCGACGCCGTTTTTGATCAGCCCTTCGGCAAATGCTGTGCCGTCCATGATGGATTGGCCAACAATGCGATGATGCCAACCGGCGATTTCGCCGGCTTCGGTGAGACCGATTTTCACTTTGTGGAGGTACATCGGGCGGTAGTAGCCGCCCTTGATGTCGTCCTCGCGTGTCCAGATCAGCTTAATGGGCTTGTCGGTGCCGAGCGCTTTGACGATGTGGGCGACTTCCGCGACGTAGTCGGCGTTGTAGACCGCGCGGCGGCCAAACGATCCGCCGGCCCAGATCGTTTTGACCGAGACGTCTTCCGGCTTGATACCGAGGATGGCGGCCGTGACGGACTGGTCGATCGTCTGCATCTGGCAGCCGTGCGTGAGGGTCGCCTTGCCATCCTTGAATTCGAGGACTGCGTTCAGCGGCTCCATCGGGGCGTGAGCCAGGAACGGGAAGACGAATTCGGCATCGATGACGGTTTTCGCGCCGGCGATGGCCTTTTCCGCATCGCCGTCCTTGCGCACGGGCAGGCCGGGCGTGGCGGCGAGCGCCTTGTATTCGGCGATGAGTTCGTTGGTGCCGCGCTTGTCGGCGGCCTTTTCATCCCATGTCACCTGCAATGCGGTGCGGCCCTTGATGGCCGCCCATGTGGAGGTGGCAACGACTGCGACACCTCCGGGAATGGTGACGACATCGGTGACGCCTTTGACTGACTTGGCCTTTGCGGCATCAACAGTGCCGGGCTTGCCGCCGAAGCGGGGCGGACGGGCGATGACGGCGATGCGCATACCGGGCAGCTGCACGTCCTGTGTGAACACGGGCTCAGCGTTCACTTTCGCCTTCTGGTCGAGGCGGGGGAAGGATTTGCCGATATACGTGAAGTCCTTGGGATCTTTCAGCTTGGGGTTTTCGGGAACGGAGAGTTTTGACGCCGCGGTTGCCAGTTCGCCGAAGGTGGCTTTGTTTGTGCCATCCGTGACGATCCCCTTGGCGACGGTGATTTTCGCGGGGTCTATCTTCCAAGATTTGCTGGCTGCTTCTACCAGCATCTGGCGGGCGGCGGCGCCAGCCTTGCGATATTGCTCGAAGCAATTCGCCATGGCGGTGGAGCCGCCGGTGCCCTGCACGCCAAAGAACGTGTTTTTGTAGATTGCCGTGTTGGCGGGGGCGAAGTCGGCGACCATCTGCGCCCAGTCGGCGTCGAGTTCATCGGCGACGAGGGTAGCGAGGCCGGTGGCTGTGCCTTGGCCTTTGTCGAGATGCTTCGACAGAACGATCACCTTGTTGTCGGGCGTGATCGTCACAAAAGGATTGAAGACAGCGGCGGCGGAGCCTTTCGCGGCCGTCTCTGCGGCGAGAGAGGATGCGGGCACGTATGCGCCGATGACGAGGCCGGCGCCCGTGCCGGCGGTGAGCCGCAGAAAGCCGCGGCGATCGAGAGAGACGGGGGCCTCGGGAGCAAGCGCGCGAGCGGCGGCGGCGACGTTATCCTTGAACATGGTGCGTCTCTCCTCAGCCCTTCAGCGTTTCGGAAGCGGTTTTGATGGCCGTGCGAATGCGGCCGTAGGTGGCGCAGCGGCAGATGTTGCCGGTCATGGCTTCGTCGATGTCAGTATCGGTTGGCGCGGGCTTGCCATTGAGGAGCGCGACGGCAGCCATGATCTGGCCCGGCTGGCAGTAGCCGCATTGAGCGACGTCGTGCTTTTCCCAGGCGGCGCGGACGGCCTCCGCGATGCGGCCTTGGAGGCCTTCGGGCGTGGTGATCGCCTGGCCGGCGACGCTTTCGATGGGCGTGACGCACGCGCGGATGGGTGTCCCGTCGGCGTACATGGTGCATGCGCCACAGAGGGCCTGGCCGCAGCCGAATTTTGCACCCGTCAAGCCCAGTTCATCGCGGACGACCCAGAGGAGGGGCGTATCCGGATCGGCCATGACGTCAACCTCGCGGCCGTTGATCGATAGTTTGGTCATTGGTTCCTCCGGAGGATGCGTGCAGGCGCGACTTGCCTCATCGTGTCAGATGCGTGACACGGGGTTTAGCGTAACTCTCACACTATGTTGGAGATTGTTGGGCGGGTTGCAAGCTTCAGCGATAGATTTTCAGCCATCCTTCAGCACGCAGTTGTTCTAACGTGGCAACTGGGGAGTCAGTTGCATTCGCTGCGGGTGATCTCCGACGCCTTATCCGTACGACTACGTGCTTTGATCGAGCCCAAGTCGGGTATCCGGGGTTGGCCGGTAAGGTTTCGGTGGAATTGAGGCCAGAGGGAAGCCGCATGCCGGACTGTGGGGGGAACGCGCTGAACGGTGCTGCCGAGACGGCAGGGACCGCTTGGCATGCGATGGATGTGCCGGGCGTGATGGGGTCGCTGGGGGCCTGCGATGAGGGGCTCAGCGGCGCGGACGCGGCGCGCCGTTTGGAGCGCGACGGTCCCAACCGATTGCCGCCGCCAGTTCCGCGATCGGCGTTGCGCCGCTTCTTTTCACAGTTTGAGAATTTTCTGCTGCAGGTTCTTTTAGGCGCTGCAGTCATCATGGTGGCCATCGGGCATATCACAGATGCCAGCGTCATTCTGGCGGTGGTGGTTGTGAACGCTCTCATGGGGTTCATCCAGGAAGGCAAGGCGGAGGAGGCGATCCGCGCCATCCAACAAATGGTGTCGCCGCAGGCCACCGTTGTGCGTGACGGGGTTCGGCTCACGGTTCCGGCGGAGACGCTGGTTCGCGGCGATCTCGTGCTCGTGGAGTCGGGGGATCGCGTACCGGCGGACCTGCGACTCGTGCGTTTGCGCAATCTGCAAATCGAGGAGGCTGCTTTGACCGGCGAGTCCGTGCCGGTGACCAAGCAGACGGAGGCGGTGGACGCCGATGTGCCGCTGGGAGACCGCGCCTCGATGGCGTACTCGGGCACGCTCGTGACGCGCGGGCAAGCGGGCGGCGTTGTTGTTGCGACAGCTGGCGAAACTGAGATTGGCCATATCAGCAGTCTGCTTGCCCAGGTCGAGCCCATCGAGACGCCGCTGCTTCGGAGCATGCGGCAATTCTCGCGGCGATTGACCATCGGCATTCTGGCCATTGCTGGGCTGATCTTTGCTTTTGGTCTGCTGGTGCGGGAGCAACCGGCCGCTGACCTCTTTCTCGCGGTGATCACGTTGGCCGTGGCGGCTATTCCAGAAGCTCTGCCCGCCGTCTTGACAATCGCCATGGCCATCGGTGTGCAGCGCATGGCTGCGCGGCGCGCGCTCATCCGTCGGCTACCGGCCGTGGAGTCTTTGGGCGCGGTGTCGGTCATCTGTTCGGACAAAACCGGCACTTTGACGCGCAATGAGATGACGGTGGCAAGCGTTGCGACGGCGGATCAGCGTTTCGAGGTCGGTGGCGCGGGCTACGAACCGCGTGGAGATTTCCGCCTCAACGGCGCAGAGATAAGCCCGGAAAATCATTCCGTCCTCATGGATTCGGTTCGCATCGCGGCGCTGTGCAATGACGCTGGGTTGCGGCACGCGGATGGCCGTTGGGTTGTCGATGGCGATCCAATGGAAGGCGCGTTGCTCACGGTGGCGGCAAAGGCAGGTCTCGACCTCGATGACATCCGCAGGGCCCATCCACGGCGGGATATCATTCCGCTCGAGTCCGAGCATCGCTTCATGGCTACGCTGCACCACGACCACGACGGAAAGGCCTTTATTTGCGTCAAAGGCGCGCCGGAACGGTTGCTGGCGATGTGTTCGCTCGCGCGCTTCGGCGACGGAGACCGTCCGATCGATCGGGCATGGTGGCTTGCAGCGATCGACCGGATGGCGGAGGACGGGCAGCGTCTGTTGGCCGTTGCGATGCGGCGCACGGCGGCAGACCATCATGACCTCACAGCCGATGACCTTGCCGATGGGCTAACCCTGCTCGGGCTTTTTGGCATCGTCGATCCGCCAAGGGAGGAGGCCATCGCGGCGGTCGCGGAGTGCCGGGCCGCGGGTATTCGGGTCAAAATGATAACCGGCGATCATGCCGTGACGGCGCGCGCGATCGCGGCACAGCTGGGATTTGAGAATACATCGACGGCTCTGTCGGGACCGCAGATCGAGCAGATGACAGATGCGGAGCTCACATCTGCGGTTGCGGAGGTCGACGTGTTCGCACGCGCCAGCCCGGAGCACAAGCTTCGATTGGTACAGGCGTTGCAGGCGCGCCGGGCCGTGGTTGCGATGACCGGCGACGGTGTCAACGACGCACCGGCGCTGAAGCGGGCCGACGTCGGCATCGCGATGGGCATCAAAGGCACTGAAGCGGCAAAGGAGGCGGCGCAGATCGTGCTGGCCGACGATAACTTCGCTTCGATCGCCAGCGCGGTGCGCGAGGGGCGGACGGTTTACGACAACCTGAAAAAGTCGATTGCGTTTTTGTTGCCGATCAACGGCGGGGAGTCACTCAGCATCGTGGCGGCGATCTTGTTGGGGCTGACGCTGCCGATCACGCCGTTGCAGGTGCTATGGGTCAATATGGTCAGTTCGATGTGTCTGGCGCTGGCGTTGGCATTCGAGCCGACCGAACCCGATGCGATGACGCGGCCGCCGCGCTCGCCTGATGAACCGATTTTCACGCGGTTTCTGGTGTGGCGTGTCGTGTTCGTGTCGACGCTGTTTCTCGCGGGGATTTTCGGGACTTATCATTGGGCCGTGGCCGGGGGTGCGGATATCGCGACGGCGCGGACAATGGCCGTCAACACGCTCGTGGTGATGGAGGTTTTTTACCTCTTTAGCGTTCGCTTTTTGCGGACGCGATCGCTGACACTGCGGGGGGTTGTCGGGACGCCGGTCGTGCTGATCGCGATCGCGGCCGTCGCCATGCTGCAAATCTTGTTCACCTACGTGCCATTTATGCAGCGCTTCTTCGAGACACGGCCGCTGGATTTGGCGCAGGGCGTGCCAGTGCTCCTTATCGGCGTGGCGCTATTTGCGATCCTGGAATTGGAGAAGGCTATTCGGCGCCGCTGGCTGCGGATAGCGAGTTAGAATTGGACGATTGGCGCGGCTTGCTACTGCTCAGGACATGCGCCAGTTTATGACGAGCTGATGTCATGACGAAACAGTGCCGGCTCGGCGCGTTTCGGCCACCTGCGGAATCGATGACCTTTTTTCGTGGGTATTCGCGCGATTGCCCATCTCGACCGTGAACGAAGCCATTGCGGTGGGCAAAAAGTTCTGATTATTTTGTTCTCGAGTATTTCAACGTTCTCATTTTATCGCCGTGCGGGCGGCGACGCTGATCCGATCGGATTGCGTGTTATGCGTGTCGGGGGTTGCAGAGTGCCGGTTTTCATTTCCTTTGAGCGTGGCCGCGAGCTGCCCCCAACATTCATCTGTGGTCGCCGTGACGCGCGTGTCACCGGCGATGCGCATCAGGCTCATCCCAGCGTTGCTGGGAGTATTTTTATAAGAGGATCATTGCCATGGCTGCTCCCACTGACATTCTCGTAACCGGCGGTATCATTCGCGAACAGGCGCCGGCCGGCGCATTAGTGGCCACTCTCGCGGCGGTTGATGCCGATGCAGGGGACACCTTCACGTTTTCGATAGATGACCCGACTGGCGCATTCACAATTGTCGGCAATGAGATCCGCGTTCTCAACGGCGCGCTTCTGGACTTTGAGACACTGCAGAGCCGCGTGGTGACGGTGTCCGTCGAGGACAGCACGGGGAATATCTACAGCGAGCCGGTCACGATCCAAGTTTTGGATGTGAACGAGATTTTCGGCACTCCCTTGAGCGACCGGAACGCGACGGCGATCAACGGCACGATCGGAGACGACATCATCGACGCGCTGGCGGGGGATGACGTCGTCAACGGCGATGCGGGCAGCGACACGATCTACGGACGCGAGGGCTTCGATAACCTGAGCGGTGGGTTTGGGAACGACACGATTTATGGCGGCGCAGATGGAGATGCCATCTATGGCGGCTCCGGCGCGGACACGCTGTACGGCGAAGGTGGGGACGACTACCTCGAAAGCGGCGGCGGCGGCGGTACGATGGATGGCGGGGAGGGCAGTGATACTCTCTACGCTAGCTTTTCTTCGAGCGATCCGGCTGAGACGCTGATTGGCGGAGATGGAAACGACACGCTTTATCGTATTGGATATGGCCGTGCAGATGTGGCCGATGCCGGTGCGGGTAATGATACCGTTTTTGTGGGTCGTGAAGGCGGGGGTACGGCGACGGTCACACTAGGCTCGGGCGTGGATACCGTAAGCTTTAACTCTGGCTTTGCGGCTGCCCAGGCAGCCAATTCCTTCTACGGTACGCAGGGCATCATCACGGATTTCGCGACGGGAGCGGGCGGCGACAAGATCAACATCACGCCGATCCTGAGCAATCTGTCGGGCTATGCGGGTGCCAACCCGTTCGGGTCCGGGTTCCTGCGTCTGGTGCAAGACGGGGCAAACACGCTTCTACAGGTGGATCAGAACGGCGCGACGGACGGAGCCAGCTTCGCCACCGTCCTTGTGCTCCAGAATACCACCGCCACAAGCTTCACCGCTGAGAACTTTACACCAGCGTGGCCCCCTGCCGGTGGCGTGCTCGTGCTTGGCGGACCCAACATCGACACGCTCGAGGGTGGGGCTGGCAACGACGAACTCTACGGCTTCGCCGACAACGATGCTCTCGACGGCCAGGCGGGTGCTGACAAACTCTTCGGCGGTGATGGAACAGACACTCTCACCGGTGGCGCAGGCGATGACGACCTCGACGGCGGAAATGGGGACGACACCGCCATATTCACCGGCAATCGCGCGGACTATTCGGTGACCGGAACGACATCGGCCTTCACGTTGACCGATACCGTCGGCAGCCGGGATGGCGTCGACACCGTGACGAACGTTGAGTTTGTCACCTTCGCGAACGGCACGTTTGCGGTCGCGGAGCTCTTCAACGTCGCCCCGACGGCTGCCGATGGAACCGTGACGACGAACGAAGACGAGACCTACACGTTCTCAGCTGCGGACTTCGGCTTCGCCGATGGCGACGTCGGCGACACGTTCGTAGCCGTGCGCATCGACACACTGCCGGCCGCAGGCGCGCTGCTGCTCGACGGCGTCGCCGTCACAGCTGGCCAGGACATCGACGCGGCGGATATCCCGCTCCTCACCTACGCGCCGCCGCTCAATGCCAACGGTGACGACTACGCCAGCTTCACGTTCTCTGTGAGCGACGGCGAGGTGTTCTCGGCCGCGCCCAACACGCTGACGATCGATGTCACCCCCGTGAACGACGCGCCGAACGTCTTCGGCGGTTACTCGGGGGCGCTCGATGAGGATACCGTCAACACGATTGTGGTCGATGGCGGGGGACCCAACGGAATTCCGCTGGCGGCGCTGGCGACCGACGTGGACAGCATCTTGACGCTCAGCTCGATCACCGCCTTCAGCGCGTTGCTTGATGGCAATGCGATCAGTCTTGAGGACGCGGGGATTTCGTACGACTCAGCAACGGGGGTGGGCACGATCGACACGACCGCGGCGGCGTATCAGTCGCTGGGCGCTAGCAGCACGGGTGTGCTCGAATACACGCATGCCGTCAGTGATGGCGAAAGCACGGTCTATGCGACGTTCACCTACGACATTATCGGCGCCAACGACGCGCCGACGGTGGAGAACGCGATTGCGGATCAGGCCGCACTGACGGGCGCGGCCTTCCTGTTCGAGGTTGCGCCGGATACGTTTGCCGATGTCGATCTGGGCGATGTGCTGACCTATACGGCGACGCTCGATGATGACTCGCCTTTGCCGGCATGGCTGACGTTCGACGCGAACACGCTGACGTTCTCAGGCACGCCGCTGGTGGCGGATGCGGGTACGATTGCCGTGAAGGTGACGGCGGACGACGGCAACGGCGGTCTTGCGAGCGACACGTTCGATATTGCGGTGGCCGGTGATGGCGCAACCATTATTGGCAACAACATTGCGAACGTGATCAACGGGACGACGACAATTGCCGGGCAGCCCTTTGCAACGGAATTCGACGATACGATTGATGGTCGCGGCGGCGACGACGTGATCTCGGGCCTCGGCGGTGACGACATCATTATTGGTGGAACGGGCAACGACACGCTCAACGGCGGGGCGGGATTTGATACGTTCATTTACACCGTGGGCGAGGGCGCAGACGCGATCGACGGCGGCGACGACATCGATTCCTTGTTGATCATGGGCGACTACGCCGATTTGGTGCGTAATGATTTGCTGCGCGTGTCGTACGAGGGCGGGCTATTGACGGGCGTTGCGCTCGGCACGCTTGTCTCAGTGGAAGAGGTGGTCGCAAACCTTGGCGGAGGGATCAATACGCTGGCTTACACCACGCCGACAAATGAAGCGCTTACCGTCAATTTGGCCACCGGGACAGCATCGGGATTCTTTGGCATCGGCAATATCAGTAACGTCACGGGCGGCGGCGGCGGCGACCTTCTGACCGGCAACGACGACGCCAACATTCTCAACGGCGGCAATGGAAATGACACGCTTGCCGGCGGTTTTGGTTCCGACACGCTTATCGGTGGAAGTGGCACCGATACCGTCTCGTATGCAGGAGAAGCCAATGGATTCGTGATCAATCTGTCGGTGGGAACGGCGCAGCGGGTGATTGCTGGTTCACCGGTGATGGAGGACCAACTGCAGACGATCGAGAACGTGATCGGCGGCGATGGCGACGACTTCATCATCGGAACGAGTACTGCCAACCTGATTGAAGGCGGGCTTGGCAACGATACGATCGCAGGAGGAGCGGGGGTTGATCTTCTTTTCGGCAACGATGGCGATGACACATTCAACTATGCCATCGGCGATGGCGCCGACACGATCAATGGCGGTGATGGAGCCGATACGCTGGCCATTAAGGGTGACGCTGGTGGCTTTGTGCGAAACGATCTTCTCAAAGTCGCATTCGATGGTACGACCGGATCAGTCATATCGGGTCCGTCCATGACCAGTGTCGAGACTTTGACGGCAGATCTCGGGGCGGGCACGAATACGCTGTTCTACTCCGCGCCCGCGAGCGTCGGCTTGACAGTTGACCTTACTGCGGGAACGGCGTCCGGCTTTGCATCGATTGCCAACATCGCGAACGTCACAGGCGGAAGCGGAGCGGACATCATTACTGGGAATTCTGGCGCCAACGTCTTGAACGGCGGCACCGGAAATGATGTGCTAACCGGTGGCGGCGGGAACGACACGCTGAATGGTGGAGGTGGCAACGACATCTTCATCTTCGATGTCGGCTTCGGAAACGATACGATCTTGACGTTCGATGCAAACCCCTCTGGCGGTCAAGATCTGCTCGATATTTCACTTCTCGGGATCGACCAGGGTAGCTTTGATGCACGCGTCCTCGTCGATGTCGTGGGCAGCAACACAGTTGTAACGATTGATGGTACCGACACGATTACCCTGACCAACGTGAACGGCACGGGAGCAAATGTCATCACCGTCGCGGATTTCGTTTTGTTTACGTAGGACGTGAGTTGACGCGTGGTGCTGGTCAACAGGCGGATGATTCACTCCGCAGATTCGGTGCCACGCCGTCACGTTTAATGTCTGCCGAGCGGCGGATGACAGATCATGACCTGCTTAGGGTCATGAGCGGCTGTTCTGCTGCCGCGCTGAACACGGGCTTGTTCTTGGAATCGGGGCGTAGCTCGTTAGGCGAAGGAGAGGGCTAGACATCCGCCCGCGTCTTCGTAAGCTTATGTCTCTATTCAATAGTTTTGGGTTGGCGGAGAGAGTGGGATTCGAACCCACGGTAGAGTTTCCCCTACACACGCGTTCCAGGCGTGCGCCTTAAACCACTCGGCCACCTCTCCGTGC